>ENA-ORNP01000544-ORNP01000544.1-human-gut-metagenome-genome-assembly--contig:-NODE-544-length-45038-cov-14.630127_pt1 | contig 45038 bp, 42 predicted proteins | sample MGYA00242119_ERZ509030 | MGnify/ENA primary metagenome ERZ509030 (study PRJEB26280, sample SAMEA2338708) | human gut metagenome | biome: human gut; feature: human-associated habitat; material: faeces... | reverse complement strand
ATTTTATCCGCTTATGCAACTTATAATCAGGGATTTAATTTATAGAAGTCCCCTTAACTCATATATAATTAAAGCGATGAGAAACACTACTCCCCTACGTTTGGGTTTGCTGTCGGGCGGTGCTATGGCTTTTGCCATGAGCATGGGCGCCCAAACGCGTCCCAACATCATCCTTTTCCTTGTCGACGATATGGGTTGGCAGGAAACGTCTCTGCCTTTCTGGACAGAGAAGACGCCGCTCAATGAGCGCTATCGTACGCCCAACATGGAGAAGCTGGCCGAGGCCGGCGTGAAATTTACTGACGCCTATGCCTGTGCCATCTCCTCGCCGTCTCGTGCGAGCTTGATGTCGGGCATGAATGCTGCGCGTCACCGCGTGACGAACTGGACGTTGGAATACAATACGAAAACCGACGCAGGAAGCAGCGTGATTGAACTTCCGGACTGGAACTACAACGGCATCCAGCCTGCGACTACGACAAACCCGAGAGATACGGTGAACAGTGCGCTTGTTACGTCTTTGCCGCAGGTCCTGCATGACAATGGCTATTATACGATCCATTGTGGAAAGGCGCACTATGGCTCGCGTTCCACGACGGGTGCAGATCCGTTGACCATGGGTTATGATGTGAACATCGCCGGTAGCGAGGCCGGAGGTCCCGGCAGCTATCTGCCCCCCTATGGCAACAGCAACTATCCCGTTCCCGGTCTCGACGATTATGCAAAAGACAATGTCTTTTTGACTGAGGCGTTGACCCAAGAGGCTATCAAAAAATTGACTAACTTCTTGGATAATAACGAAAGCAATCAGCCTTTCTATCTCTACATGTCCCATTATGCCATCCACGTTCCCTATACGGAGGATACAAGATTCTCGGGTAACTATAAGAACAAGGTTGACCCCATGTTGGGAGTGCAGCTTAATACGAGTGAGATTAACCATGCCGCACTCGTCGAGGGAATGGACAAGAGCTTGGGCGATATCCGTGAGTTCCTGGAATCACGTCCCGGATTGGCCGAAAACACTATCATCATCTTCATGTCGGACAACGGAGGACAGGCTGTGTCCGTCCGTCAGGGCACCCAGAACCGCGATCAGAACTATCCGCTCCGAGGCGGTAAGGGCTCTTCGTACATGGGAGGCGTCCGCGAGCCGATGATCGTTTACTGGCCCGGTGTGACCGACCAATACGCCGGCACATCGAACGACAGCCGCGTGATGATCGAAGACTTCTATCCTACGATTTTGGAGATGGCTGGCGTCACGGACTATGAGACGGTGCAGCATGTGGACGGCCGGAGTATCGTGGATATCATCAAGAACAACACGCAGGGGCGCGACCGCGTCAACATCTGGCACTTCCCGAACCTTTGGGGTGAGAGCCAGAGTCGTGACGAAGGTTATGGTGCCTACTCGGCCATCATGAAGGGTGATTATCACCTCCTGTATTTCTGGGAGACGCAAGAGCGCCGCTTGTATAACATCAAGGAGGATATCAGCGAGGAGAACAACCTTATTGATGAACTGCCGGATGTTGCCCGCGAACTGTCGATTGAACTGGCCGACTCGTTGCGTTCTTATGGCGCACAGCGTCCTTCGTTCAAGGCTACGGGCGAAGTGGCTCCTTGGCCAGACGACCCTTTGTTGGTGGCTGAGCCTGGAACAGTCCTCACTCCGGACGACCGCATCTTCCAATATAGTGACGACATGCAGAAACATTATTATCGCATAGTCGACAATCAGTTCTCGGCCGGAGGCATCCATCGCAATGCCTATTGGACGCAGGGTGAGCACTATGGATATAAGGCCATTCAAGCCAGCACAACGTTGAATCGTACCGAAAGGGACGGACTTTCTTTGCAGCTTTTTTATTTTGAGAAAGGCTCAGACGAGAACCACTTTCGCATCAAAACGCTTGACGGCCAGAATGTAGATTATGTCGATGGTACTACATCGGCTACGTGGAACGACGGAAAACCTGACGAGGCTACCGAAACTGTCGTTGACAAGTATTTGCAATACGGTACGCCGACGGCCGGTGAGTTCGTGATCCGCAAATCTGCTGAAGACAACTACTACCTGATCGGACAGGGAGACGAACTGATGAATAACCGCGGTAGCGACTATGGAGTGGACGCCAGCATGAAATGGGTGGTCAACGACTACGGTGGCAGCGTGGAAGAAGTAGCTGCCAACAAGGGTAGCCAATACAAGTTCGAACTCTATGATCCGAACGCGTCTGTGGGCGAAGGAGAAGTCGCAGAGCCTTTTGAGGGAATTTTCCGGTACAGCAACGACTCGGTGCGTTATTATTATAACATTCGCGATAGCCGTCCGGAAGAATTCTTCTGGACCCAAGGTGAGCACTACGACAACCCGACTATCCAGATCAGTTCCGAAGAGTTTACCGGCGACGACGCAGAAAAGCAACTCTTCTATTTTATGGAAGGACGCAACAGCCGTTTCTTCACGATCTATACATACGATGGTCAGCCGCTGATATTTACAAGCGGAACGACTGTTTCGTCGTGGGACGAAGCGCAGAAGCCTGAGGCCGACCGCACGACTGTAACACAGCGTTATGTACAATTTGGAAACGGGACGCCTTCTCAGTTCCAGCTTGTCAAGACATCGAATAACAGTACTTATGGATTGCAAGTGCTCAATACTCTGCTCAACAACCGTGGATCCGCCAATGGTGAAGCTGCCAATATGCTTTGGGTGGTCAACGGATACAGCGGAAACTCGGTGAGCGATGCCGGAAGTCGCTATCGCTTTATCCCGCGGTCAAGCAAGATTGTGACAGGTATCAAGGGCGTGGAACTGCCTGTTGATCGTCCGATGACGCGTGCCGAACTGGCTAAGTTGGGCGACAAAGTCCAGGTGTATGACCTCCGCGGTATCCGTGTGCGCGACATACGCAATGCCGACCGTGGCCTCTACATTATCCGTACAGCGACGGACGCATATAAGGTTGCGCTCAACTAAGCTCAAACGTTTTTTAAGCAGAAGATAAACCAGCGAGGCCGACATCGTTGAACAACGGTGTCGGCCTCGCCGCTTCTTGTCTATACGCAGGAGTTACCGTGAATGGGGCTTCGGTTCGTGCGGGAACTGACCGGCGGACGCTGAGTCCGAAAACAATTGTAGCGTCCTGACTGCGAGGACGTGGCGCGGAAGGGATAGAGCCTTCCGGTCGTTACGGCTTTCTTAGTCGCCTACCGGTCTTTCCGGCTCGTTGTCTGGGAAAAACGGAGCGGCGACCAGTTGTTCCAGTCAGCCGTTTCGTTTCTCCGGGTTGCCCAGTGGCTGAAATGATGTGACGCGGCGGGGTATGGATCACGGTGTATGATTGATTCTGCTTGGTGATCGGGATCGTCTTCGTTCCGTCAGTGCGCATTATCTGAGAGGGTGTAAATATAAACGGTGCTAGAAGAGGCTCTAATTATTACGGAAGTATTAACTTTGTCGCGCAAATAGATGTTTATCACTATGAGAAAAATTACACTGGTTTTGCTTGCCTTGGTCATGACGGCCGGGCAATTGTTTGCCGCCAATCCAATGCGGCGTTTGTTCCCCGTCAGCCAAAGCGACGGCACAGAAGTAATGGTCAACAGGGTCGGCAATGGCATTGTCGGTTTTTATGCTACACCCGACGGTTGGGCGTTGGTGCGCAATGCAGCGGGCGATTTGTGCTACGCCCGCTTTGATGAGGCAGGAAACTTTGTGGCATCTGATGTAGTGGCGCATGACGAAGCAGTCCGTACGGCTGCTGAGGCCGACTATGTGAAACAATCGGCCATCACTGCCTCTGATGCTTTCAACCGCCTGACGCAGCCTGATCCGAATAGCGTGCGTAAGTCGCGTCTTGTCGGCGCTCCGCAGTCAACCGGCCTTGGCATCTATGGACAGTCGGCAGGCAGCAGCATTCCGAGCATCGGTGAGGTCGTGATCCCTGTCATCATGGTTGAGTTCCCCGACCTGCCTTTCACGCTGGCTTCTGAAGAATCGCTTGACGAGCAGATGAACGGCGAAAACTACCGGGATTCCTATGGCTCGGTCGGTAGTCTGCGCCAGTATTTTATCGACAACAGCTATGGCATGTTCAAGCCCGAGTATCGCGTTGTCGGGCGCATGATGGCGAAGAACAATCACGACTATTACGGCGCCCATGGTTCGAACGGCAGCAACGACGGCCGCATGATCGACCTCGTGATTGAATGCCTCGACTTCCTGACCGCGCAGGGACTGGATACTGAGCCTTTCCTCGCCAATGGCCGCATCCCCATGCTGTCCATTTATTATGCCGGCGAAGGCGAACAGTCGGCTTTCGGCGCTGATGCGGAAGGTTTCATCTGGGCCCATCAGGCCGGTCTGAACAACGCATACATCAGTGGCACTCCTGTGAACGCCTATCTGGCCACGAATGAATTGCTCGGCGTTTACAATGGCTCTGAACGCGTAAGTACGCAACTCACAGGTGTCGGTGTGTATGCCCACGAGTTTTGCCACGGTCTCGGTCTCCCCGACGTATATGACATCAATTACACCGGAATAACCGGTATGGACTATTGGTCGCTCATGGATCTCGGAGAACATTGGAACAATGGCTATACGCCGGTAGGACTGACTGCCTATGAACGCTGCTTCCTCGGATGGCTCGAAGTGGAAACCCTTACGGAGCCGGGAGTCTATGAACTTAACAAACTGACAGACGAAGAAGGAACGCGCGCATATCGGATAGTGAACCCCCGAAGCCGAGACGGGGAAGAGTATTATATCCTTGAAAACCGCCAGCTCGGCACCAAGTGGTTCCCCTCGACCATGGGACACGGTATGTTGGTGTACCACATCTTCTACGATGAAAACTCATGGATTAGCAATCACGTGAATACGGAAGCCCGTCGCCCCCGCTATACCTACATTCCGGCTGACAATGCCAAGGGTCACGTGGATGATTACGGCTACTTGCAGACCAACTGGATTAAAGGTGACCTCTATCCCGGTCTGACTTCCAATCATGAATTGACAGACGAGTCGACGCCTGCTGCTGATGTATACCTCGGCGGAAACGGTATGGGGCAACCGATTCTCGACATCAGCGAGCGTCGCGGCGTAGTCTCGTTCACATTCATTGAAGACCCGACGGTGGGCATCGATAATGTGGTCATGGATGGCGATGTGACAGTTTATACGCTCGATGGTCGCCGTTTGTTCGACGCTCCGTCGGTTTCCGCAGCCCGTATGAAGCTCTCGAAAGGTCTTTATCTGCTTAAATCGGCGAGCGGAACTCAAAAGCTTTTGGTTGAATAACCGTTAAAATAGAGTCTGATATGAATCGTATTTTGCGGACAAGTATTCTTGTCACAATGATGAGCCTCTGCTGTGTCTCACTCTCCGCCCAATCGTTCGGCGATCTTTTGAAGAAAGCCTCGGACGGCCTTAATCTGGGCAGTACGGCAAAGGATTATGTGTCGGCTTTGTTGGGAAAAGACAAGGTGACTGCTGAGGATCTGGTCGGTACGTGGACATATTCCGAACCGGTGCTGGTGCTTGAATCTGATCATGTGCTGGGCAAGATCGGAGGGGCAGTGATGGCCCAAACTGCCGAGAAGAAACTCTCGTCTGTCATGGAGAAAATCGGCGTCAAGCCGGGCGTAGTGAAGATGACGTTCAACAGCGACGGCACGTACACTTGCGAGTTGAACGGTCATACCATCCGAGGCACGTATGAGGTGCAAGACGCAACCTTGACATTGAAGAAATTGAACTTCACAGCCTTATCGGCCAATGTGAAGAAGACGGGGAACAGTTTGCAGTTGGCTGTGCAGGCCGACAAACTGCTGACGCTTGTTTCTTCGCTTACGTCTATCGTACCGGAAGACGGTATGCTTTCGACCGTGACGTCGCTCTTCAAGAGTTATGACGGTATGCAGGTCGGCGTGAAGTTTGAAAAGTGACCGTAAGGCTGCGATAATCATAATGCGAAGGGGGCGGTTCGATTATTTCGAACCGCCCCCTTCGCATATCAGTATGTGTGGTGTCGTTTAGATGAGGTATTGCGAGCTGATGCTCTCGTTTGACATGACGCGTCGTATGGTTTCTGCAAACATGTCGGCTACGGTCAGTTGTTTCACCTTTTTGCAGTCGTGCGTATAGGGGATGCTGTCCGTGAACACAATCTCTTGGAGTTTCGAAGCCTCGATGCGTTCTGTGGCCGGGCCGGACATGACACAGTGTGAGGCGATTGCGCGCACGCTGTTGGCGCCGTTTTTGATCATCAGGTCGGCGGCTTTCGTGATGGTGCCGGCCGTGTCGACAATGTCGTCGACGAGGATGACGTCCATGCCTTTCACGTCGCCGATGATCTGCATGGTTTCGACAACGTTTGCCTGCTTGCGGGTTTTGTTGCACAAGACGAGCGGGCAATCAAGGTATTTGGCGTAAGTGCTGGCCCGCTTTGATCCGCCGACGTCGGGCGTGGCGATGCAAAGGTTGGGCAGGTTGAGCGACTTGATATAAGGGAGCATGATAGTCGAAGCGTAGAGGTGGTCGACCGGCACGTCGAAAAATCCCTGTTCCTGATCAGCATGAAGATCCATGGTGATCAGACGGTCGATGCCGGCGACGCTTAGCAAGTCGGCAACGAGCTTGGCGCCGATCGATACACGGGGCTTGTCCTTGCGGTCTTGGCGGGCCCAACCGAAGTAGGGGATGACGGCCACGATGCTGTGGGCCGATGCACGTTTGGCGGCATCAATCATCAGCAAGAGCTCCATAAGGTTGTCGGAGTTCGGGAACGTGGACTGTACGAGGAATACGTCGCGTCCGCGGATGGACTCCTCGTAGCTGACAGCGAATTCGCCGTCAGCGAAGTGCGTGATCACCAGATTGCCAAGGGGGCAGCCCAGACTGGCACAGATTTTCTCGGCCAAATATCTTGATTTGGTGCCCGAGAATACCATAAATGAATTGTCGTTCATTGCGCTTGTAGTTATGAGGTGAGTTGGTTTGTTATCCTACGGCTTTTTGCAGTTTTCGGAAATGGGTGATGAGATCCTTGTAGTCGTGTGTCGTGTGAATGTCGAAGCGGTTCCAGATGTCGCCGAGCACGATTGCGCCGCCGAAACCATAGCTCTGGACGCGTGCGATGTTATCAAGAGTGATGCCGCCCAAGGCCATCACTTTGCGGTCAATCCAGCCTTGTGCGGCGTATTGCTTCAACACTTTGTCTGTGAAGGGCGATTCGTAACCCTGTTTGGAGATGCTGTTGAAAATAGGGCTGAGCAAGACATAGTTGCACACGGCTTTTTGCGCTTTGACCTCTTCGATGGTGTGACACGAGCAGCTGATGTGTCCTTTGTATCCGGCTGGCGGTTCGGGGTTGCGCTGGTTCAGGTGTATGCCCATGAGCTTATACTCATTTTTCAGGTAGAAGTGGTCATGTACCACGATGCGTTTCCTGTAACATTCGGGTATGAGCGTGAGCAGTCGCTCGGAATAGATGGGCTCTGTGCCGGGCTTACGCAGATGCAGGACCTCCAACCCTTCGTCGAAGAGCGCTGTAAGTATTTGGTGCTCCTCGATGAAGAAGTAGGGCACGGTCATCAAAATCAGCTTCATTCTGTTTGCCATGTGCTTATGGCGACAAAATTACACAATTTAACTGATTTGTCATGTCGTGGTCCTGACTTTTTTACGAGTGCCGCCGTCTTTCTTTCCGCTATGTACTGACGGGCCGTTTGGAAGCAGTGTCTGTAAGGACGAGAGCAGCGATTGTTTCTTCTGTCGCTGCTCTCGTTCTTACAGGCGGACTTATCCTTCGATTTCCATGAGCTCGAGCCATCGTGTTGACTTCGTGTCGAGCTCTTCTTCCAGGGATGGCAATCGTTTGCTCAGTCGTGTGAGTTCGTCGACGTCGAGCGTTCCGCTGCAAAGGGCTGTTTCGATTTCTTTCTTTTCAGCTTCGAGTTGTCCTATTTCGGATTCGAGCGCTTCCATCTCTTTCCGTTCTTTGTAGGTCAGTTTGCGTTTGCCTTCGTTGTGCGTCCGCCGTGGTTGTGAGGGGGAGGCCGTGTTTTTGTCTTTCTTTTCGGTTTTCGCTTTCTGTTCCTCCTCTTCCTGTCTCTTGATGCTTTCCCATTCGCGATATTGGGTGTAGTTGCCTGGGAAGTCGTCTACTTTTCCGTCGCCGTGGAAGACAAGCAGATGGTCTACTATCTTGTCCATGAAATAGCGGTCGTGGCTCACAACGATGACGCAGCCACGGAAGTCGGCTAGGTACTCTTCGAGGATTTGGAGAGTGGTGATGTCCAAATCGTTGGTTGGTTCGTCAAGCACGAGGAAGTTGGGCGATCCCATCAGCACGGTGCAGAGGTAGAGCCGCCTCCGCTCGCCGCCGCTGAGCTTGTAGACGTAGGTCTGCTGCTTTTCGGGCGGAAAGAGAAAGTGTTGCAGGAACTGTGAGGCCGTGAGGCGGCGCCCCCCGCCGAGGTCTACGGTCTCGGCGATATCGCGGACAACGTCGATGACTTTCATGCGGGTGTCGAAAGCTATTCCCTCTTGTGAGAAGTAGCCGAACCGTACAGTCTCGCCGATGACGAAACGTCCGCTGTCGGGTTTTACCTGTCCAAGGAGCATCTTGACAAACGTCGATTTGCCCGATCCGTTCGGCCCGATAATGCCCATTTTTTCATAGCGTGTGAAATTATAATAGAAGTCCTTTATTATAATTTTGTCATGACCGAAGCTTTTCGAGACATACTCGGCCTCGAAAATCTTGCTGCCGATATAGCTGCTCTTCACTTCGAGGCGGGCCGCGCGTTCCTGCATTCGTCGTTTTGCTGCCTGTTCGAGTTCGGCAAACGCCTCGACACGATAGCGTGCCTTGTGCCCGCGTGCGCAGGGCATGCGGCGCATCCATTCCAGCTCCTTGCGGTAGAGGTTGCTCGCGCGGGCAATGGAGGCGTTGACGGCATTCATGCGCTCTTCACGTTTCTCTAAATAATAGCTATAAGAGCCATGGTAATTATATAATGTGTGGTCGGCCAGTTCAAGGATGTCCGAGCATACACGATCGAGGAAGTAGCGGTCGTGGGTGACGAGAAGCAGGCTCTTGACGTTACGACGGAGGTATCTTTCCAGCCATTCGATCATGTCGAGGTCGAGGTGGTTGGTCGGTTCGTCGAGCACGAGCAGGTCGGGTTCGGTCAGGAGCACGTTGGCCAAAGCCACACGTTTGACTTGTCCGCCGGAGAGTTGTGCGATAGGCTGGTTGAAATTCGAGATGTCAAGTTTCGAGAGTATCTGCTTGGCTCTTAATTCGTAGTCCCAGGCTTTCTGGCTGTCCATTTGCTCCATGAGCGTGTCGAGGTCCGGCGTGCCCGGCGTTGCGAGGCACTGTTCGTAGCGGCGGATGAGGTCGGTGGTCTCATTGCCGTGCCAGAAGCAGGCTTCGATCACAGACAATTCGCCGGGGTAGTCCGGTGTCTGTTCAAGGTAACCGACGCGCAGTCCGCGTTTATAAGTGATTTTACCGTCCTCGTAGTCCTCATCGCCGCACAGGATGTTCATCAGCGTCGATTTCCCAGTGCCGTTCTGCGCGATAAGTCCTACTTTCTGGCCTTCGGCCACGGAAAAAGAAATGTGTTCGAAAAGCACCAGATCGCCGATGCGCTTCGACAGGTTTTGTACATCTAAGTAAGGGATATTTGTAGCCATACGAGGGCGAAATTAGAGAAAAAAACCAAAACAACCGTGGCAGGTTGAAAGAAAAGTGTTACTTTTGCGCTGTGAAAAGTTCGCCGCCCGCGAAATTTCACTCCTGATACAGTCATTTCTCAAATACACAATCCCCTTACTCTGACGGCTTCGAGAGTGAACGCCGTGCTCGTAGGGACAATTCACACCCATAATGCCACTTTATACCAAAGAGCAATTAAACAGCAAGGAAGAAGTAGAACTACGCGAACTTGCCAGGGAGCTGCATGCCGAAGTGAGCAGTTCTGCCGACAAGGAAACGCTGATCTATGCCATTCTTGATGTGCAAGCTGAGCAAAGCGCTGCGGAGCAGAAAGCCGCTCCCAAGCGCCGTACACGTATTGTGAAGAAAGACGTCGACCACGTTTATTCGGCCTCGAAGACAAAGACGGAAAGTTTCGAGAAAAAGAAAACCGTTGCAGAGGGTGAGCCCAAGCGCCGTCGCCGCAGCGTGAAAGCCGAGGCGGCCATTGAGGAACAGATGATCGCTGTCGGACAGCGGGAACTGCCTCTTTTGTCGCTACCAGTAGGCGGAACCGAAGGGGGCGAAGCGGCGGAAAGCGGACCGATCACTGCGCAAATGTCCGAGGCTGCCCTGATGGAAAATCCTGTCGCCCAGATGGAAAATCCTGTCGCCCAGACGGAAAATCCTGTCGCCCAGACGGAAAATCCTGTCGCTGTGACAAAAATGACGGAAGTTCCGGCCGAAACGGAAAGCTCCATCGATGCCCAAGCGGAAGAGCCTGCCAAACAGGAAGAATACGTTGCCCCAGAGACAGAGGCTGTCACTAATGACGCGTCAATCACAGCCGAAGCTAAGGATAATGTCGGGACGCAATCGGCAGAAGCTTCCTTGTCGCCCGAAGTGGATTTCATTCCTATCGAGGATATTCCAGTCATCCAAAGCGACAATTATGATTCGCTGACGAGCGACTTGGTCAACAAGTTCGAGCGTCGGCCAACCGTTCCCGTGTCGTCCGACATTCCGTCGTGGACAGGAGGGCAATCCCTCACGCAGTCAGTACCGTATGCTGGCGCGTTCAACTTTGACAACATCCTGACAGGAAACGGCGTCCTTGAAATTATGCCTGACGGGTTCGGTTTCCTGCGTTCGTCGGACTACAATTACTTGTCGTCGCCCGACGATATTTACGTCTCGCAGAACCAAATCAAGATGTTCGGACTTAAATCCGGCGACATCGTCGAAGGCCCCGTCCGTGTGCCCAAAGAGGGTGAGAAGTTCTTCCCCCTTGTTGACGTGACGAAGATAAACGGTCTCACGCCTGCCGAAATCCGCGACCGCGTTCCTTTCGAGCATCTCACGCCGTTGTTCCCGAACGAAAAGTTCAATCTTTGCACAGGTCATGGAGATTCTATGTCCGTACGCATCGTCGACCTTTTCACACCGATTGGTAAGGGACAGCGCGCTCTTATCGTAGCCCAGCCCAAGACGGGTAAGACAATCCTGATGAAGGAAATAGCCAACGCTATCGCCAAAAATCATCCCGACACTTACCTCATGATGCTGCTTATCGATGAGCGCCCGGAAGAAGTTACGGATATGGCGCGCACTGTAAACGCCGAAGTCATTGCCTCGACGTTCGACGAACCCGCTGCCCGCCACGTAAAGATAGCCGGTATTGTCTTGGAAAAAGCAAAACGCATGGTGGAATGCGGTCATGACGTCGTTATCTTCCTGGACTCTATCACACGTTTGGCTCGTGCATACAATACGGTGTCGCCTGCTTCTGGCAAGGTGCTCTCGGGAGGTGTCGATGCCAATGCCCTTCAAAAGCCCAAACGCTTTTTCGGTGCAGCCCGCAACATCGAGGGTGGCGGTTCGCTGACTATCATCGCTACGGCGCTCATCGACACCGGTTCGAAAATGGATGAAGTCATCTTCGAAGAGTTCAAAGGGACGGGTAACATGGAGCTTCAGCTCGACCGCACGCTGAGCAATAAGCGCATCTTCCCGGCTGTCAACATCGTGGCATCATCCACCCGTCGTGACGACCTCTTGCAAGACTCCCAGACATTGAACCGCATGTGGATTCTGCGCAAGTATATAGCCGACATGACTTCGCTTGAAGCCATGACCGACCTCAAACGCCGCATGGAAGGGACGCGGAACAACGACGAGTTCCTCCTTTCGATGAATTCATAATGCCAGGCCAATAAGTGAACTTTACCGCGCCCGCCGCCAAGCCTTGAAGCCTTGCGGCGGGCGCGGTTTTGTGTCGTAACGTGATGGATGGCAGTCGGCCTGCCGGTTAGTCGTTGGCTCCGATGTTTGGCGCTTTTATCGTTCGCTTACCCCCGAAACGTTCTTCGATTTTCATGCAGGCGGCGGGAAACCGTCATATAATGCGGCGCAATATGGGGATAGTCTTTGGAAATGCGTTATCTTTGCGCCGGGAAAATTAGCTTAATGGGTATTAAACCTATCCGACATACCGGAAATATGCGATTGTTGTGTGTGTGGCTCTGTGTCACGATCGTGTTACCGCTTGCCGCGCGTCAGCGGGTGGTGACGCCGCGAGGACAACTTGATGCGATTGAGAGACGCTATGCTGACTCATTGCGTTCGTTGGCCATGTCGTATAGAACATGGAAGTACACCGGTGCGGATACGTTGAGCAATCCACTTTACTTCCCGCTCTTCGCCCCTCCTGTCTTTTATACGTCAGCTATTGACAGCCTCCTGCGTCCCGGACGACCAGACAGTCACGATGGAGTCATTTCCGGCCGTGCGTTGGATTTGAACAGCAAGGTCAACATGTGGCTGGCTTACGCCTATCTGACCCATCCGCAGCAGACAACGGGCGTGGCTTCTGATGAGGAAGACGAGGCCATATATGACTCTGTGGCAATAGGGGAAGCGGACGAAATCAAGGCCGACATGAACCTCTCGGACGTGGTCCCCGCGAAGGTCATGGCCGAAGGTGTCGAACTGGATTGGGCTTCCCGTGGAATGAAATTACGTATATGGAAACCTGATTTCTGGACACTTAAAGTCACAGACTTTTCATTACAGTTCATGCAGTCATACATTTCGAGCAATTGGCACAAAGGAGGTGAGAGTAGCAACACTCTGCAAGCTTCTCTGACTGCCGAGGCGAACTATAATAACAAGCAGCGTCTCACATTTGACAACAAGCTGGAAATGAAACTTGGCTTTCAACGCTCGCGCGGCGACGACCTTCATCGTTTCAAGACCAATTCCGATCAACTCCGTTTGACGAATAAGCTGGGTGTGCGGGCCACGACGCGTTGGTATTATACGTTTTTGCTGCAAAGCTGGACACAATTTCACCCCAGTTATAAGAGTAACGACCCGAAGGTTTATTCGGATTTCATGTCGCCCTTTGAGTCGGTATTCTCAATCGGTATGGAATATAAGTTGTCGCTCAGCAAGTTCAACCTGTCGGCCACGTTAGCGCCCTTGGCATGCGATTTCAAGTATGTCGACCGGCTGGCCCTTTCGACGTCGTTCGGCTTGAAAGAAGGCAGGCATTCGAAGTTTGAATACGGTTCGAACGTAACTGTGAACTACACTTGGAATGTATTTAAGAACGTTTCGTGGACGGGACGCTTCTATTGGTACACCGACTACTCCCGCACACTGATGGAGTGGGAGAATACGGTCAACTTTACCATCAACCGTTTTCTTTCGGCCAAGGCTTATCTTTATCCTCGCTTTGACGACAGTGTCTCTCCCAATGCTGACGGTTCTTATTTCCAGTTTCTCGAGCAGTTGTCGCTTGGTTTGAGCGTCTCGTTCTGACGACTGGATTTTTCACATGTTGTTCTGTTCGGGGTTCCAAAGTACCGATTCGTTAAAAAAGCATGTTTATCCTTACTTTCCCAATTGCAGTAAGGCTGGTCGCTTTGAATTGCGTATCTTTGTGCGTCAAGAAAATAAATCCCAGTGAAAACCATCAGTCTGATAAAGCCGCATTTTATTCTTTTGGCCTTTCTGCTGTCACTTTCGCAGTGGACTAATGCCCAAAGGTCGCCTTACGAAGCATATATAGATACTTATAAAGGTCTGGCCGTCGAACAGATGGAGCGCTATGGTATTCCGGCGAGCATCACTTTGGCGCAAGGATTGCTTGAAAGTGCTGCTGGTCAAAGCGAATTGTCACGTAAGGCCAACAACCACTTCGGAATCAAATGCGGAGGCAGTTGGAATGGACCGTATGTCCTGCGTGACGACGACGCCCGTAACGAAAAGTTCCGTGCTTACAGCTCGCCTCGTGAATCTTACGAAGATCATTCCGTCTTTCTGACGACACGCTCACGTTATGCTTTCCTTTTCAAATACAAGAAAAGCGACTATAAGGCGTGGGCGCATGGATTGAAGAAAGCGGGCTATGCAACCAATCCACGTTATGCACATTTGCTCATCAAACTCATACACCGTTATGACCTTGATCGCTACGACAAGATGACGGTGTCTGACTTCCCCTCATTGCCGGGTGTTTTGGGGGAGGTAGCAGACGGCCTGATTGTGCGCCGCAACAACGATAATTATTACGTTATTGCCCGTGGTGGCGACACATTTGCTTCTATTGGCCGCGAGATGGGAGTGTCAGAGCGTAAGCTTCGCAAATATAATGAAGTCGATAAGCACTATCGTTTGCAGGCAGGTGATATTGTTTATCTTGAAAAGAAGCGTTCGAAGGCGGACAAGGCTTTCAAAGGAAAGTATCATACGGTGCGTCCGGGCGAATCACTCTATACGATAGCGCAAAAGTACGGAATACCTTTGAAAACGCTTTATAAGAACAATGACCTCACAGCGGGAGACGCCGCTTTCGTAGGAGGGCGTTTGAAGATCAGGTGAGCTGATCGTTATACTTTTATAACAGGAAAATACAGCCGTATACACCAGAAATCACTAACTTCGCATTAGATTTATAGTGTGGAGACATAAAACTTCGAAACGATGAAACCGTTAATTATTTTCCTTATCGGATTTTGCGCTCCGCTGTCTTTGCTGGCGCAAGACGACATGTATTTCGTTCCGTCGAAGTCCGAAGCCAAAGAGCCCGTTATGACGTATGCTTCCGTCGAAACTGGTGGAAATGTCGTCCGCGACGTGGATGAGTATAACCGCCGTGGCGCGTATGCCGAGTCCGCCGCGGAGGCAAACGATAGTACCGATTATGTGGATGAGGATATACCCGAAATGAGTTGCACGGAGCGAATTATACTTTTCCATTCCCCTTCAGTGGGCGTGGTCATAAGTAGCCCGTACTATTGGGACTACTATTATGATCCGTGGTGGTATGGTTCATGGCGCTGGCCATACTATGCGTGGAGTTCCTGGTGGTGGTACGATCCTTGGTATCCAGGCTGGGGATGGGGGCCGCCTTATTGGGGGCACGTTTATTGGCCGCACCGTCCGTTGAACGTCGGTTCGGGGCTTGGGCAATGGCGCCCGGGACCGACGGGAGGTTATGTCCGTTATGGAAGTGGTTATCGCCGTCCGTCGGCCGGACAGTTTACAACGAATCGCCTTGGAAACGTGAATACAGGACGTTTTGGAACAACGACGAACCGCCGTTTTTCGACAGGCCGCCGCAACTTCAACATGAACCGGTCGAGTGGAACGAATTCGGGGAGCAACCGGACGTTTAACAACAACCGTCGTTTCAACAATTCAAGAACCAACAGCTCTATGCAGCAGCGTTCAGAGCGCTCGTTCTCGCCGAGCCGTTCGTTCAGCTCTCCCGGTCGTTCGTTCAGCTCTCCCGGCCGTTCAATCGGGACGTCTCGCGGAGGTGGACGGAGTTTTGGCGGACGCAGATAACAAAGCCTAAAAAAAGAAGCTATGAGACGTGATATATTTTTTATCGCCTGTGCCCTTTTGCTGGCTGGGCAGGCGGGGACGATGGTCGCACAAGACATTTACCGGGTTGGCGACCTGAGCAGTGAAGATTTGAATGGTACGGCGCGTTTCGTCGGTATGGGGGGGGCATTGAGCGCTTTGGGAGCCGATATGTCCGTGATGAGCACCAATCCTGCGGGTATCGGCCTTTTTCGTAGCAGCGACGTGTCGCTGACGGGAGGTATTGTGCGTCATGCGGATGCCAGCTCGTTTGCCGGTCGTAATGCGGCGGTTGCATCGTTCGACCAAGCCGGCTTCGTCTATGCCATTCCTGTCGGAGGAAAGACTGTCCGTTTTTTCAACATGGGATTTAATTATCACAAAAAGAAGAATTTCCACGCCTTGTTCGGCGGTGGACTTTCAGGATTGGACAATTTGGGAGTTTATAGTGGAATCTCGCAGTCGTGGGAGATGGCCAATCTTGCTTACATAGACGGCAGTCCGCTTGACCTTACCGTGGATGCAGACGGGGTCATGAGTTCTGATTTCGATTTGACTACTCCCGTGACCGGCATGGGGGCACTGACCCAGATGATCGCCCCCTATTATGATGAAAACGGAAAACTCGCAGGCTATGATCCGAGCTATGCGGTTTCGAATGCATCTCGCGTAGCGCGTTGGGGGGGGATACAGCAATACGACTTCAATTTCTCGACGAACTTGAAAGAACGTTTTTATCTCGGACTGACACTTAGCGCATATCATGTCGACTGGCATAATGCGACGAGCTACGGTGAAGTGCTTGTCGACGCAGATAATAATTATGGAGACTATACACTGAATGCCGAGGAAAGCCTGACAGGAAGTGGTTTTGACGTGAAGTTCGGTCTGATTGTCCGTCCGATAGAGGAATCAGCTTTCCGCATAGGACTGTCGTTTACGAGTCCTACGTTCTACACCTTGACACACAGTGCTTATGCTTGGATGGCGTCACCTTATACGGATGCGGACGGCATTCCATACAGTCAGGATGTCGAGGTGTCGCCGCATGACTATCTTGTGCGGACACCATGGAAGTTCAATTTCAGTCTTGGACATACTATCGGCAATTTCCTGGCTATCGGGGCCGAATACGAGTATTCGAACTATGCCACTGCAAAGGTCCGCTATTCTGACGGGTATGATGATTACTGGTATGACGAGTGGAGCGGCTATTCCACATCGGACGATTATGCACTTAACGAAGAAATCAACCGCTACATGAAAGGCGTGAGCGTTTTCCGTATTGGCGCTGAGGCCCGCGTGGCCGACGGGTTGTTCATCCGGGCCGGCTACAACTATGTGTCGGCGCCTATGGACGACGAGGCATATAACAACCTCTTTACCAGCAGTCCTTCGTACTATTACAGTGTGAGCACGGACTATCTCAACTTGGGTGCTACTAACCGTTATACGGCCGGCATCGGCTATCGTGGAAAGCATTTCTATGCTGACGTGGCCTACCAGTTCCAGCAGCAGGATGGCAAGTACTATTCATTCTACGTCTCACAGGACAACAGTGCACTGAATGCACTGCCTGCTATTCCAGTCAAGCTGAACAGACATCAGGGATTATTGACAATCGGTTATAAATTCTAAAACAAGCAAACAGTAACGATGAAATTTTTTTCAACTACTTTGGCCGTATTGGCCGCAGCAGTCACCATGGCGTTCTCCTCCTGCTCCTCCGTCAACGGACTTACGCCAGAAAAATTGAACGGAGAGTGGAATGTTACTCTCTTGGAGGGCGAACCGATAACTCCGGCAGAAAACACACCGTACATTGGTTTCAACTTTTCGGAAAACCGGCTTTATGGTTTCACGGGTTGCAACCGCATCATGGGAGGTGCTGACCTCAATGCGATAATCAAGGGTAAGGCGGACTTCACGAAGGTTGGTACGACGATGATGGCTTGTCCGGACGATAAGTATGAGCGCAAGTTTCTAAGCGCACTCTCGCGGGTGAAAAAGGCGGTGGCAGAAAAATCGGTAATCAAGCTTGTCGACGCGGACGGGAATACCGTGATGGAACTGACCGGAAAAAATGACAAGGCACAATAAGTCTTTGGCCGTACTAAAACGCCGCGGCATGCCGCGATAAGTAGGTCGGCGTATCCCTGAATCTCCCGTTTGATTTTTTCAGGCGGGGGATTTTTTTGTACCCGTCGTGGCCCACGATCGGTGGGTGATGATGGGCTACATTCGTGACTTATTGGTGTTTATTTGAGAAGCGGTAAATCAAGCGTGTGAGTGTCGCAATCGTTTGCGCGTTGGTAGCGTCGCTTTCGGTAGAGTCTTTGATAAATACAGCCGCGTAACACCGTTTCCCGTCAGGCATGTAAATCACTCCGGCATCGTTGTCTCCGGCCTTGTTGCCCCGCTCGTCGCGGTCCGAACTCCCTGTTTTGTGTCCCAGGGCGATGCCGGGTGGAAGTCCGGCCGGCATCTTGTCTGTTCCTGTCTGTGTGGAGCGCATCAGTCGTTCGAAATAGGCGCGTGCGGAGCTGTCGAGCGCGTTCCCTTCATATATTTCTTGGAGCAGTATCGCCATGGCCGACGGGTGGCACCAGTTGTTATAGACATTCTCAGTATTTTCATGCATATCCTGTTCTGTTTCAGAAATATGCATCTTTTTTCCTATCAGTCTCTCCACAGTCCGTGCTACGACAGTGATGCCTCCCACGTATGCCGTGAGTATGTCTGCGGCGTTGTTGTCGCTCATCGCGACGCAATAGTGGAGCAGGTCGGCCAGCCGGATTTGCGTGGAGCTGTCTCGGAATGCCTCGCGCATGGGGCTGTATGTATCAGGATGCCACTGCTCGCGTTTCACTTCGATGCGGGTTGCGGGACTGGTGCCCGTGCTGGACATCTTTTGAAGTACAGCAAGGGCGACAGGCACTTTGTATACGCTCATCATTGGGTAGTGTACCGAATCGTTGAACGTGAAGAGACGGCCGTTGTGAATGAATGACACGCCCACTGTGGCGTGCAGTCCGGCAGTAACGCGGCTCATTTCGTTCCTGAGGCTGTCTGCCGGGTTTGCGTAAAATGGCATAGCAGCAGTCAGGATAAAAAGCAGGAGGGCACCGCCGCGGATGACTGTATGTCTTGTATGTAGGGTTCGGAAGCGGAAAGGGTGAGGTCGTTTCATGAATCGTGATATTGAGTCTTGGTTTGTGGAATAGCGTCGCGAAATTAATGATTTCCGGTAAGAGGTGCAAGCGCTCAATCCGTTTCCATCAGGTCGGTTCCCTGTTTTTACGGGATGGCTGACAGTGCGAACGGGGTGGCTGGTTGTCAAAACTGTCGCAGTATCCGTGCGAACTGATGTTTTGCCGCTTTTTTGCGTGGCTCTTAACCGCTTTTTTCGAGCATGATTTCGTCCGGTGTGATTCTCTGGTGCTCGGTCCTTGACAATTGTCAGAATCTATTTTCGGGTAATCTCTATTTTCTTGTAGCTTTGTTGTCGTAAAATTCGTTTTTATTGTTTTTTATGTCGGTGATATGGGAGGGATTAGAAAACTTTTCCCTAATTTTGGGTGTCCAAAAACAAATAACACTGATAATGGAAGCTAATTTAGTAAAACCAGCCACTGGAAAACTCGGAGTCTTATGCGTCGGCCTCGGTGCTGTGAGCACAACGTTCATTGCCGGAAGTTTGATGTGCAGGAAGGGAATGGGTCTTCCTGGCGGCTCAATCACGCAGATGGCCAAGATTCGTGTAGGCCGTGGGGACAAGAAAACATATAAGCGCGTAGGCGAGATTGTGCCTCTTGCTGATTTGAAAGACTTTGAAATAGGTGCGTGGGATATATTTACCGATAACGCTTACCAAAGCGCCATGCACGCCGAAGTGTTGAAGCCCTGCCACATCGAACCGGTGCGCGACGAACTCGAGAGAATTGTGCCTATGAAAGCTGCATTCGACCCGGAGTATGTATCGCGCCTGCATGGTGAGAACATCAAGCAAGCCAGCACGCGCTGGGAACTTGTGGAGCAGCTCCGTGATGATATCCGCACGTTCAAAAAGGCGCACGGATGCGAGCGCATAGTTGTCATTTGGGCAGCATCGACTGAAAAATATATCCCTTATAACGAACAGGTTCACAAGAACTTGTCCGACCTTGAGGAAGCAATGCGTGCGGACGACCGGGCGAACATTTCGCCTTCGATGTGTTACGCTTATGCCGCTATCGCCGAAGGAGCACCATTCGTGATGGGAGCGCCGAACCTTTGTATCGACATTCCAGCGATGTGGGAGTTTGCCGAAAAGCAGAATGTACCGTTAGCCGGAAAAGACTTCAAGACTGGTCAGACGTTGATGAAGACCGTTTTGGCGCCGATGTTGCATACGCGTTGTCTCGGCCTGTCAGGCTGGTTCTCGACAAACATACTCGGGAATCGCGATGGCGAGGTGCTCGATGCGCCAGAGAACTTCAAGACAAAAGAGGTGAGCAAGTTATCTGTGATTGACACTATCCTTGATAAAAACGAGCAGCCTGAACTTTATTCCGACATCTATCACAAAGTCCGCATCAATTACTACCCGCCGCGTGGTGACAACAAGGAAGGATGGGATAACCTTGATATATTCGGATGGATGGGACCGGATTACGGCATGCAGATTAAGATCGATTTTCTCTGTCGCGACTCCATTCTTGCGGCACCTCTGATGCTCGACCTTGTTCTTTGTGCTGATTTGGCAGCCCGCGCTGGTTGGAAAGGCATACAGACATGGATGTCGTTCTACTTGAAGAGCCCAATGCATGATTACGTGAAAGGGATTGAACCGGTTCACGACCTCTTCCAGCAGTTCGCCATGTTCAAGAATGCCATCCGTATGATGGGTGGCTACGAAGCCGATCAAGAACTTGATTGATCCTTTGGGAGAGAGGGGAGCATACCTCTTTCCTGTTCAGTATATGTGATAAAACAAAATAACTCCGTACTATGAAAAGCTTCATGGCCGCCGGCAAGGCGTCTGTGGGGCTTTTCATATACAACAAGCTAAGACAAGTGAAGAAAAGTCTATTTCTTTTGTTTGCCTTCCTTGTGGCCGTTGCGCCATCTATGGCCCAGACTGTGACGGGCAGGGTGACGGATGCCCATACAGGCGAGCCGATACCTTTTGCCAATGTTCATTACGACGGAAGTGCCGGTGTGCAGACAGACACAGCCGGTTATTACGCCATAGCGCAGCGTAAGGGAACGCTGGTGTTTTCCTATATCGGTTATGAGACGCAGCGTATTCCGATCAATAAGGCAACGATCGTAGATGTAAGGCTTTTCTCGAAATCCAAAGAGTTGAAGGAAGCCGTTGTCAGTGGTCGGCGGGGAAAATATAGCCGCAAGAACAATCCTGCGGTGGAGCTGATGCGTAAAGTGATCGCGGCTAAGAAGAAAAGTGATCTCACTCAGCACGATTATTATAGTTACAACAGATACCAAAAGCTGACGTTCGCATTGAACGATGTGACGGAGAAAGTCTTTCAAGATGGAAGTTTCAAGCGTCTGCCGTTCCTTCGCGAACATGTAGAGCGCGACCCGGAAACTGGAAAATTCATCTTGCCCGTGTCCGTGGATGAAATCGTTTCGCGTCAGATATACCGAAAGGAGCCTAAATCGGAGAAGGAGATCATTCTTGGTCGCCGTTCGAACGGTGTGAATGAACTGTTCAGTACGGGCGACATCATGACAACCATGTTGCAGGACTGCTTTACGGACGTCAATATATATGAAGATAATGTCCGCCTGTTGCAATATCCTTTCGTGAGTCCTATCTCGACACGTTCGGCCATTCGTTTCTATCGTTATTTCATCGAAGACACGGTGATGGTCGATAGTGACAAATGCATTGAAGTCAGTTTTACACCAAATAATCCACAGGATTTCGGCTTCTCGGGCAGCCTGTTTATTATGGCGGATTCGAGCTATCGGGTAAAATCTGTGGAGATGGGCGTGCCTCATCGCTCTGACGTGAATTTCGTGGAACGCATGACGATTTCCCAAAAGTTCACGCAGTTGCCTACGGGAGAGCAGGTGCTAGTTGACGACGATATGACTGTACAGCTCAAGATTGTGGATTTCATTCAGAAGTTCCAAGTGAGACGTACAACTGAGTATTCTGGATATAGTTTTGCCGCGATAGGTGACCGTGAGTTCAACTTCAAGGGTTCGCAGCGGACTGACGCCAATGCCATGATGCGTGATGAGGCGTTTTGGGAAGAACATAGGTCAGAGTCACTTACTAAGTCAGAGAGTTCAATGGACTTGTTCATACGCCGTCTTGAAAATGTGAAGGGTTTTAAGCCCGTACTTTTCATCGCTAAGGCTTTTATTGAGAATTTTGTGGAGACGTCAGTTGATACAGAACGACCAAGCAAAGTGGACATCGGACCGATTAACACCATGATATCCCAAAATTTTGTCGACGGTCTCCGTTTGCGAGCCAGCGCACAGACGACAGCGAACCTCAACCCTCACTGGTTCATGAAGGGATATGTTGCTTATGGTTTTAAGGATGAGCGCTGGAAAGGTTCCGGAGAGGTGACGTATTCTTTCAACAAGAAGGCTTATCTTCCCCGTGAGTTCCCCGTCAGCAATCTTACGTTTACCTACACGCGGGATGTCATGTCGCCAAGTGACAAGTTTATGCCGACTGACAAGGATAACGTTTTTACGTCCTTCAAGTGGACGCGTGTAGATCATATGATGTACTATGAACGCTTCCGTCTACTTTACGACCAAGAGTGGAGCAATGGTTTGCGCTTCGGTCTCGAATTTAAGCGCGAAGAGAATGAACCTACCGCAGCCTTGTTCTATCAGCCGTTAGACGCAGAGGGGACGCCGTCGCCCGATCACAGCAGGTATGTACGCAGCATTAAGACTACGGATGCCCGAATCAGTCTTGAATACCAGCCGGGCGCCACATGGATAAACACCAAACAACGACGTATCAAGGCTAACCACGACACACCGGTCTTCACACTTTCGCATACGGTCGGCGTGCGTGGCGTGTTGGGTAGTGACTACGACTATAATTTCACGGAAGCCAGTGTATATAAGCGGTTCTGGCTCGCATCGTGGGGAAAAATCGACGCAACAGTCAAGGGAGGCATCCAATGGAACCGTGTACCTTATCCTTTGCTTATCATGCCTGCTGCCAACTTGTCATACATCGTTGAAGACAATACGTTCAGCCTTATAGACAATATGGAGTTCTTGAACGACCGCTATGTATCCGCTATGGTTTCCTGGGACATGAACGGGAAAATCCTGAACAGAATTCCATTGATTCGTAAGTTGAAATGGCGTGAGTATTTTGCCTGCAATGTGCTTTGGGGAACGCTTACGAGTAAGAACGACCCATGGAAGAATCCCGGAGACAGTCGTCTGTTCTATTTCCCAGGGCGATTTAATGCGAATGGGGAGTATGAGTATCTCTCAACCGTAATGGACAGAAAAACGCCTTATGTCGAGGTCGTGGCGGGTATACACAATATATTTAAGGTATTCCACGTCGAATATGTGCGGCGCTTGACTTATCTGGACCGTCCGGGTACAGACAAATGGGGCATTCGCTTTATGTTCCGTGTGACGTTCTGACGGCATAAAATAGAGGAGATGGAGAAGTTTGATTTGCACATACTTGGATGCGGGAGCGCGCTGCCGACAGTGCGGCATAATCCAAGTTCGCAAGTATTGAATTTGCGGGAAAAACTATATATGATAGATTGCGGTGAGGGAACGCAATTGCAATTACGGCGAAGCCGATTGAAATTCGCACGTCTGAACCATGTCTTTATCTCGCACATCCACGGCGATCATTGTTTCGGGTTGGTCGGAATGATTTCAACGTTCTCCATGCTGGGACGTACGGCCGATCTGCATGTATATGCTCCCAAGGCTTTGGAGCCGGTCTTGCGTATGGAGCTCTCGACATTCTGTCATGGCCTCGAATTTAAAGTCGTCTTTCATGCTCATCCAGACGGGTATGGTCTTATTTACGAAGATCCTACCGTAGCAGTCTACGCGCTTCCACTTTGTCATCGCGTCCCGAGCACAGGTTTCTTGTTTTGCGAAAAGCCTGTCTTGCCCCACATTCGTCGGGATATGGTGGATTATCTCGGTATTCCTTTTTATGCTATTCGGTCTATTAAAGAGGGAGCCGGATGGACTGCGGCTGATGGGCGTGTCATTCCACACGAACGCTTGGTCTTCCCGGCCGATGCTCCTCGGCGTTATGCCTATTGCTCTGACACGACTTACCTTCCCCGCCTTGCTGATTATTTGCATGGCGTTGATTTGCTGTTTCATGAGGCAACATTTGGCGAAGACAACCGTGTGAGAGCGGAAGAGACATTTCATTCAACCGCCCGGCAGGCCGCAATGCTCGCCCGTGATGCTGGCGTGAAACGCCTGTTGATTGGGCATTATTCAGCGCGGTACACCGACGAGCGCGTGCTGCTCGACGAAGCTCGTGAGATCTTTCCTGATACTCTGTTGGCCGAAGAGGGCATGATGCTCACTTTATAATAATTGTTCGTCCCGTCATTTGAAGAATAGCAAAATCCCTCCTTTTCTCCGATAGGGAAAGGAGGGATTTGACGTATAGGGTAGAAATTGTCTTCTTAGTTCTTGAAGAAATCCTTGACAGCTTCGTTGGGCACCATCTGCTCGTCAAAGATGTAAGCACCCGTCTTCGGGCTCTTCACCATCTTGATAACCTTGGTGTACGAACGTCCGTCGGTCTTTCCTTCCTGCAACGTTGCGACTGTTTTCTTTGCCATGGTTTCTTAGGATTACTTGATTTCTTTATGGATGGTCATTCTCTTCAAGATGGGGTTGTATTTCTTCAACTCCAAGCGTTCCGGGTGATTCTTACGGTTCTTGGTCGTGATGTAGCGCGATGTCCCGGGAAGTCCGCTCTCTTTCATCTCGGTGCATTCAAGTATGACTTGCACGCGGTTGCCTTTTGCTTTTTTTCCTGCCATAGTCTTGTGTGTGTTAAGCGATTACTTTGATGTCTTTCCAATCGCAATACCCCTTGGCTACCGCGTTGTTCAACGCAGCGTCAAGTCCTACTTTGTTGATCATACGGAGACCAGCTGCACTCAGTTTGAGCTCGATCCAGCAGTCCTGCTCAACGTAGTAAAATTTTCTCTTAAACAAGTTTACGTCAAACGTGCGCTTGGTACGGCGCTTCGAGTGCGAAACATTGTTGCCAATCATGGCCTTTTTTCCTGTAATTTGACAAATTCTTGACATCGCTATCTTTCTCTTTTTTTTAGTCTTTCTTTCCCGGTTTGGCCGGGTAATCCCAATACGAGGTGCAAAGTTAGGATTTTTTTTACAACCGAGCAAGTGTGACCCGAAGAAAATTACGCTTCGCTATCTGCTTCGTTCTCTTTAAGGAAGTCGCGTAGCATGTGCATGGCTGTTGTCGTAGCTTGTGCGATGTTTTTGTCGCGGCCGTTATCTTCTTCGAGTTTACAGGTCACGACTTTTTCGTTCGAGCCTACGGCAATCCAGATGGTTCCTACTTTAACGGTATCCGTGCCACCGCCGGGGCCTGCGAATCCGCTTACGGCAACGCAGTAGTCGGAGTGGAACAGTTTGTTGGCGCCTGTAACCATCTGGCGTACTACCTCTTCGCATACGGCGCTTTGTTCGCTGATGATGTCTTTGTCCACGCCGAGAATTTCTTCTTTTGTCGAGTCGGCATAACATACGAGGCCGCCTTTGAAGTAGTATGAACTGCCGGGGATGGCCGTGATGACGCTGGCGATGCGTCCGGCAGTGCAGCTTTCGGCGGTGCATAGCGTCTTGCCGGCCCGCCACATCATTTCGTTAATGTCTTTGCTGACGATTTTCAGGTCTAAGTCCATAGTGGTATTATCGTTTGGTTATATTGAAACACGGGAATATGCTGGTTTGTCGATCGGGCAGAAGTCGCGGTCGAGGTATTTGTAGTAACCGGTGATGGCAATCATGGCTGCGTTGTCCGTGGTGTAGCCGAACTTCGGGATGTAGGTACGCCAGCCCGCGCATTCTGCCTTTTGGGCGAATGCGTTGCGCAGACCGGTGTTGGCGGATACGCCGCCAGCCACTGCCACGTCTTTGATGCCGGTCTGTTTGACGGCTTTGGTGAGTTTGTCCATCAGGATGTCGACCACTGTCCGTTCGAGCGACGCGGCGAGGTCGGCTTTGTGATGTTCGATGAAGTCCGGGTCTTCTTTCAACTGGTCGCGAAGGAAATAGAGAAACGATGTTTTCAGTCCGCTGAAACTGTAATCGAGTCCCGGGATGTGTGGCTTGCTGAACTGGAATGCCTTTGGATCGCCTTGGCGGGCGAGGCGGTCGATTATTGGTCCGCCGGGATAGCCGAGCCCCATCACTTTCGAACACTTGTCAATGGCTTCGCCCGCGGCGTCGTCGATGGTCTGCCCGAGGATTTCCATCTTGTTGTAAGCGTCGACTTTGACGATTTGCGAGTTTCCTCCGCTGACGAGCAGGCAGAGGTAGGGCAGAGGGGGGACAGGAGTGTCTGCGCCTTCTTCTTTGAGAAAAAGCGCGAGGATATGCCCTTGCAGGTGGTTGGCTTCAATGAGCGGAATGCCCAATGATGTGGCCATTCCTTTGGCAAAAGAAACGCCCACGAGTAGCGACCCCATCAGGCCGGGGCCCAGTGTGACGGCAATGGCCGACAGGTCGTCCGGCTTGACACCTGCCCGTTTGAGGGCTTGGTCAACTACGGGGACGATGTTCTGCTGATGTGCCCGTGAGGCCAACTCCGGCACCACACCACCATAGGCACGGTGCACGTCTTGCGAAGCGGTCACGTTCGAAAGCAGCACTCCGTTCTTCAACACGGCGGCTGACGTGTCGTCACAACTCGATTCTATGCCTAATATAATAATGTCTTTCACGCTTCTTTTTGTTTGGCTGTTTTAGTGCGTCAGGACTTCGAGGCCCTCTTCCGTCACGAGGAATGTGTGTTCCCATTGGGCTGAGGGGAGTTCGTCTTCCGTCACGACGGTCCATCCGTCTTCTTCGTCGATGAACACACGCCACGTTCCCATGTTGATCATCGGTTCTATGGTGAAAACCATCCCCGGGACGAGGAGCATGCCCCGTTCGTGCGTGTTGTAATGGTTTACTTCGGGGTCTTCGTGGAATTCTAAGCCTACGCCGTGGCCGCAGAGGTCGCGCACTACGCTGAACCCGTTGCGTTTGGCATGGTGTTCGATGGCTTTGCCCACTTCGCCGAGAAAGCCCCATGGCCGGGCGGCTTGGGCGCCTATTTCGAGGCATTCTTTCGTCACGCGCACCAGTTTTTCCTTCTCTGGCGTTGTCTGCCCGATGATGAACATGCGCGATGCGTCGCTGTAATATCCGTCGAGGATGGTCGACACGTCGACATTGATAATGTCGCCTTCTTGCAACACCTCGAACTCACTCGGTATGCCGTGGCAGACCACCTCGTTCACGCTTGTGCAGACGCTTTTGGGGAATCCCTCATAGTTCAGCGGGGCGGGAATTGCGCCGTGGCTGACGGTGTAGTCATAGACGAGCTTGTCGATGTCGGCTGTCGTCATGCCGGCATGGATTTCCTGTTCGACGAGGTCGAGCACGCCGGTGTTGACAGCGCCCGAACGGCGGATGCCTTCAATCTGTTCGGGCGTTTTGATCATGTCACGCCGTGGGACAAGTATGCCTTTGTTCTGGTAACTTAGGATTTTCTTGTCCAGCTCCGTCAGGGGCTCACCGTGCTTGATCGTCCAATTCCGTTTCTGTCTGCTCGTCATGGTACCTTTTTTCTGTTCGACAGCGCAAAGTTACGATTTTTTCCGTGGACTACGGCACACGGCGGGGAGCGCTTTGCTTTTTTTAGTGCACAGGTCGGACCGTTGCCTGTTTAGCGCCGGTTGGCTGTTCCGGGTGGCGGTTCGAGCAGTCGCCTGCCAGCTGGAATGGTCGCAGCGTCCGTTTTTCCTAATCGCCGTCCTGTATCTTCTGTCAGCCGGTTTGTCCTTCCTGTCGCGGTATTCTGTCATCTTGGCTGTGGTGCCTGCCCTTTTCTCTGTTGAGGCTGCCTGCGTCCGTGACGTGCCTGATGGTGATTGTGTGCCAACCTGTTTGGCCATGTCCCGTTTTTTGCGTATCATTGCCCCTACGTTCTGGTCCCGTACTTTGGGACAGTATTCAAAATAAGTAAGAGAAACACGAAAGACAAGCAAATGGAAATCAAAGAGTATATCCGGAAAAACGAGGAACGTTTCCTCGACGAATTGGCAAGCCTGGTGCGCATCCCCAGTGTGAGTGCCAAACCCGAGCATCGCGCCGACATCGACCGTTGTGCGGCGCGTTGGTGCGAACTCTTGCTGGCCGCAGGAGCCGACAAGGCATGCGTGATGCCTTCTGAGGGCAATCCGTTGGTCTATGCCGAGAAGTGCGTCGACGCGTCTCGGCCGACAGTGCTCGTCTATGCCCACTACGATGTCATGCCGCCTGAGCCGCTCGAGCTTTGGCGCACCCCGCCGTTCGAGCTCACCGTGGCCGACGGGCGGGTATGGGGCCGGGGCGCCGACGACGACAAGGGGCAGGCGCTCATTCAGGTAAAGGCTTTTGAGTATCTTGTCCGCGAGGGACTCTTGCATCACAACGTGAAGTTCATCTTTGAGGGCGAGGAGGAGATAGGCTCACCGAGTCTCAACGGTTTTCTCCGTACGCATCGGGAGCTGCTTCGTGCGGACGTCATTCTCGTATCCGACACGAGTATGCTCGGCGCTGATTTGCCTTCGCTCACCGTGGGGTTGCGCGGGTTGGCCTATTGGGAAATCACGGTTACCGGACCGAACCGCGACCTTCATTCCGGCCATTTCGGCGGGGCCGTGGCCAATCCGCTGAATGTACTGTGCCGGATGCTGGCAGGTGTGGTCGCTGCCGACGGACGCATTGCAGTGCCGGGTTTTTACGACGACGTGGAGGACATCTCGCCCGAAGAGCGCGCCATGATAGCCGACATACCGTTTGACGAGGAGGCCTACAAGGCTGCAATTGGCGTCTGTGAACTCGAAGGCGAGCGGGGGTATTCGACGTTGGAGCGCAACAGTTGCCGTCCGTCGTTCGACATTTGCGGGATTTGGGGCGGCTATACTGGCGAAGGGACCAAGACTGTTCTGCCGTCGTGGGCTAAGGCCAAGGTGTCGTGCCGCCTTGTCCCGCACCAGAATCACGAAAAGATTTCCCGGCTTTTTGCTGATTACATTCGCTCCGTTGCGCCCCGCAGCGTCACCGTCGAGGTCACGTCCATGCATGGTGGCGAGGGCTATGTCTGTCCGCTTTCGCTCCCGGCTTACCGGGCTGCCGAGCGGGCCTTTGCCGATGCTTTCGGGCGGTCTCCATTGGCTGTGCGTCGCGGCGGAAGCATCCCCATCATCAGCGACTTTGAGCGCGAGTTGGGTATCAAAACGGTGCTTATGGGCTTTGGCCTTGAAAGCGACGCCATCCATTCGCCTAACGAAAATTTCCGGCTCGACATCATGCGCCGGGGCATCGAGGCTGTCGCCTTGTTCCATCAGTATCTTTGAGTCTGGGTCGCTCCGGTGTCAGTTTTGGGCTGTTTCGCGGGAGTAAGCAGCCCGGCGCCGGCAGTGCCTCATCCATGCGAAACCTGCCACGTCGGCCAGTGTCCAGCCGATGGGAATGGACCACCAGATGCCCGTCACACCGATAGCCGGGATTGTGGCCAGCCAGTAAGACAGCACGACACGTGTGCCCAGCGACACGACGGTCAGCACCACCGACATGCCCGGCTGGCGCACGGCACGGTAGTAGCCGTAGAGCAGGAAAAGGAGGCCGATGCCTACGTAGAACGCGCCCTCAATCCGCAGGTACTCTACGCCGATTGCGAGAATTTCCGTTTCGTCAGGCAGCACGAAGATGAGCATCAGCTGACGTGCCAGAAAGAAGACCGCCACCGACACGAGCAGCGAGAACGCCACGGTCACGACCAGTGCGCTCCGCAGGCCGCGGCGCACGCGGTCGTGGCGGCCGGCACCGTAATTCTGTGCAACGAAGGTGGAGAACGCGTTGCCGAACTCTTGTACCGGCATGTAGGCGAACGAATCGATTTTTACGGCAGCGGCAAAAGCTGCCATGACGGCCGTGCCGAAACTGTTGACGAGGCCTTGCACGAGCAGGATTCCGAAGTTCATCACCGACTGCTGCACGCACGTCAGGCTTGAAAACGCGGCAATCTCGCGCAGGCAGGCCCGGTTCAGTCGCAGGTCGGTGCGGTGCGGGCGCAGTTCCGGACGGCGCTGGTAAGTATAAGCCACCAACCCAGCAGCTACTACTATCTGCGAGGCCACAGTGGCGATGGCCGCGCCTTCTACTCCCCATCCCAGGTGGAGTATGCAGAGCAAGTCGAGCCCAATGTTGAGTACTACGGAGACGGCAAGGAATTTCAGTGGTGTTATGGCGTCGCCCACCGCACGTAGCAACGCTGCATAGAAATTGTAGACAAAGGTGAAGAAGAGGCCGCAGAAGATGATCCAAAGGTAGTTGCGCATGTCACCGTAGATGTCGGCCGGTACGCAGAGCAGCTGCATGATGGGGTCGATAAAGGCGAATACAGCCATGTTGAGCGCCACCGTGATTGTGCCGATAAGGACGAACGCCGTGGCTACGCTGCGCCCCAGCAGGTCGAGCCGCCTCGCGCCGTATTGCAGGGAGAAAACCGTCCCGCTCCCCATAGCCAGTCCGAGTAACACGGACGTGAGGAATGTCATCAGCGTATAGGCCGATCCCACCGCAGCCAGCGCGCCCGCGCCGATAAAGCGGCCCACGATGAGCGTGTCGGCAATGTTGTAACATTGCTGCAAGAGCGCACCCAACATCATCGGCAGCGTAAAGCGGAGCAGGCGCGAAGTAATGCCGCCCTGTGTGAGGTCGTAACGGCTGTCCATTCGGTCGGTTTTTTAACGAATGGCAAAGTTACAGCATTCTGTCAGAAAAAGCCATACGTCAGTGTCTAAATTCGCCCGAAGCGAGTTGTAAAACGAACTGCGTTCAGAACGAATTCTGCAAAGTGCCCGTTCCGGACGTAGCTTCATGCGGTCACACAAGAAGCCGGGGGGATGGCCCGGTGTGGGCGGTGGAGATCTTGCTCGATGAGGGCGCCGATGTGTATCATGGGTGACGGATAAGCTTTTGCGCCGGGAATGGCAACTGGCGGTCCCTCCCGTTTTTCTTTTTGGCCTAGTGGATGCATAGACGCAGGGCCGCCACATGCGTTCGGCACATGTGGCGGCAAACCATGGGCTGTAGGGGACAGCCACGTCGGTGTTGGGTGGGTCTCAGGCCTGGCCGAATTTCCTGGCCAACGCGGCTGTCTGTCCGCGGCCGTCGGTGCGTTCAACGTATTCCTCGTCCATTACGCCGGGTAGCTGGACTTCGCCCACCATCTCCCATTTCAGGAGCGCGGCGGAGCGTTCAAAGGGGATGCGTACGCCGTTATCTGTGCCGGTATGAAGTACCAGTATGTCGGCATGATGAAGACGATGGCATCGGCGTCCAGCACGGCGGGCACGATGAGGTTGAAGTCGTCGTCGAAGGAGCAGGCCTTGCCCGTCTTGAAGCAGGTCTCGCAAGCGTGGCAGTTGCCAATGTTCACCATGGCGGCGTCGAAGCGCTGCACCGTGTGGCCAAGTTTTTCACTTTGGCGATGAATGTTTCGGTCAGGGAGAAACTGTTGCCCCGGTGGCGGGGGCTTCCTATGATTACAGCAACCTCCATGTCCAGTGCTGCGTTTTATATTTCTACCGTATCTGAGTTTTGGTTGTAAGCCTTGGCCACGCAGCGCCATTCGCCGTCCATCTTCATCAGCAGCAGGTAGTCGGTGAAGTCAATCCGGCCGCTCCATTTCTCTTCCAGCACGCGCACCACGGCGAGCGTCTCTTCCACGTCGACTACGTCGATGCGGGCTTTGAAGTCGTCGCCGGCGCCCACGGTGTCCACGTTCTTGTAGAATTGTTCGATGCTGCCGTGTTCCAGTTTGCCGTCCAGGTAGCCGAACAGCACGGCCTCGTCGATGAACAGTTCCTTGGCGTAGCGGCTGTTGCCCTCGGCGTCGCTCTTGACAAACTTCATGGCTGCCTCTTCCACAGCCTTGTACTCTTCAATGCTAGCTCTCATAATGTTTCGTTTTTGGGTGATTGTCTGCCGCAAAGGTAAGCGATAGGTATCGTTCGCACAAGTACCGAAAATTTTTTCAGATATTGAAAAATTAATCGCCGTATCCTTGTTTCGTGAGTCAAATACGTAAATTTGTAACCGTATGAACGAAATTTTTGTGGCCTATGTACGAAAGAAAGACGCCCGTCGACATGAATTGCCCGCTCCGACTGACCATAAGCCTGATAGGTGCAAAGTGGAAGTCGTGTATTCTTGATGAATTGCGCCACCGCTCGCTGCGGCCGAGTGAGTTGCACCGGATTTTCCCGGAAGCCACGCCCCGCGTGCTTGACCTCCAACTGAAAGAACTGGCGGAGGACGGGCTAGTTTCAAAGACGATTTACCCCGAGCTGCCGCCGCGTTCGGAGTACACCATCACGCCGTTGGGCCGGACGCTCATTCCGATCATTGACGCCATGATGCAGTGGGGCAACGAGAACGAAGCGCTGTTCCGTAAGAAGTACGGCGGAGGCGAGTAGCCGCGCCGGTAGCTTCCGTGTCGCGTGGGCAAGGGACGTATTCTCCCGACGGCTCCAATTGCCGCGTCGCCTGCTAGTCCTCTGCTGGGGCTATAAATAATATAAATGTGTAGGCATCCCGAAAAAACTGTCCGGCTGACAGGAATTTCTATCTGGCTGACTGTGAAACCGGTCACGGCTTCCTAAAAAAACACCGCCCGTCCTTTCCGCTTCGCCGGTGTTGTGCTAACTTTGTCCGCATGAACAAATTCAAATTGGTTTCCGATTATGCTCCCACGGGCGACCAACCCGATGCCATCCGGCAGCTGACGGACGGCGTGCTGGCCGGCGAACCCGCACAGACGCTGCTCGGCGTCACCGGGTCGGGCAAGACGTTCACCATCGCTAACGTTGTGGCCCAGGTGAACAAGCCGACCCTCGTGCTGAGCCATAACAAGACGTTGGCCGCGCAGCTCTATGGCGAGTTCAAACGTTTCTTCCCGGAGAACGCAGTAGAGTATTACGTTTCCTATTACGACTACTATCAGCCTGAGGCATACATCGCTTCGACCGATACGTACATTGAGAAAGACCTGGCCATCAATGAAGAAATCGACAAGCTGCGCCTGGCGGCCACGTCTGCCCTCTTGTCGGGACGAAAGGACGTGATTGTGGTGTCGTCCGTGTCGTGCATCTATGGCATGGGCAATCCCGGCGCTTTCTATGAGAATGTCATCGAGCTTCAATGCGGCCGCACGCTGGACCGCAACGCTCTTCTGCGCCGCTTGGTCGACAGTCTGTACGTGCGCAATGACGTGGCGCCGAAGTCGGGCGAATTCCGTGTCAAGGGCGACACGGTCGAAGTCTATCTGGCTTATGCCGACGAGGTGCTCCGCGTCTCGTTTTGGGACGATGAGGTGGACACCATCGAGGAGGTCGACGCGTTGAGCGGTACACGTATCGCTTCGTTCGACGACTACAAAATCTATCCGGCGAACCTCTTCCTGACTTCCAAGGAAACCCAGTTGCAGGCCATCTACCAGATAGAAGACGACCTGGCCAAACAGGAAGCCTATTTCGAAAGCATCGGCAAGGAACTCGAAGCGCGCCGGCTGCACGAGCGTGTAACCTACGACATGGAGATGATCCGCGAACTCGGCCATTGCAGCGGCATCGAGAACTATTCGCGTTACTTTGACGGTCGCCGTGCGGGCGAGCGGCCCTATTGCCTGCTCGATTTCTTCCCCAAGGATTTCCTGATGGTCATTGACGAAAGCCACGTCAGTGTGCCGCAAATCGCAGCCATGTACGGCGGCGACCGTTCACGCAAGGAGGCGCTTGTCAACTATGGTTTCCGCCTGCCTGCGGCGCTCGACAACCGTCCCTTGAAGTTCGAGGAATTCCAGCAGATGGCGCGTCAGGTGATCTATGTCAGCGCCACGCCAGCAGACTACGAGCTTCAGCAGAGCGGGGGAGTGGTGGTCGAGCAGGTGATCCGTCCGACAGGCCTGCTCGACCCTGTCATTGAGGTACGTCCCAGCCTGCACCAGATTGACGACCTGCTTGAAGAGATCCGTCAGCGCATTGAGCGCCATGAGCGCACACTTGTCACGACGCTCACCAAGCGTATGGCTGAGGAACTGACGGACTACCTGACGGACAAAGGCGTCAGCACGGCCTATATCCACAGTGATGTGGACACGCTCGACAGGGTGCGCATCATGGACGACCTGCGCGCCGGTACTTACGACGTCCTTGTCGGCGTCAACCTTCTGCGCGAGGGGCTCGACTTGCCCGAAGTCTCGCTCGTCGCCATCCTCGACGCAGACAAAGAGGGCTTTCTCCGCAGCCACCGTTCGCTTACGCAGACAGCCGGTCGCGCCGCCCGCAATGTCAATGGCCGCGTCATCATGTATGCTGACCGCGTTACGGAGTCGATGCAACTGACCATTGACGAGACGAACCGCCGGCGCGAAAAACAGTTGCGCTACAATGAGGAGCATCACATCACTCCCCGGCAGATCCGCAAGGCGCTCGGCATGGGCGGTCTCGTTGATACGGCCAAGGCCACGGCCGAAACGGCTAAGCCGGCAGCTCCGAAGGTCTACGCCCCGGTCGACGATGCTGCTATGGTGGCTGCCGCCGATCCTGTGCTCGCTTACATGACGCGTCCGCAGCTTGAAAAGACCGTCGAACGCACCCGGCGCCTGATGCAGGAAGCTGCCAAGAAACTCGACTTCGTGCAGGCCGCACAGTTCCGCGACGAGATGCTCCGTCTCGAAAAGCTGCTCGAGATGAAGACCGCCGGCGACGACTGACATCCAGGCAGCGTGGTGAGGCTGGTGGCCTACACACGGTTAGGTGTAGGCCATTAGCCAATGTAATAAAAACAAAGGAAAACAAAAACAAAGAAATGAATTATATACATTGATTATAAGTGATTTACAAAATTACGATTGTTTCCTATCCTCGCCTTAAAAATCCTTATCTTTCACCATTTTTGTTACCTGAAACGATACTCATTTACCGTTTATTTCCTATATCTGCATACAGATATAAACACTTGGGAAACAATGGGAAGAAAAAGAAAATCACCAATCGGGAAATCCCCGTTCAAACTCAGGCAGCGGAAGCTGGCGGACGGGCGCATCTCCCTGTTCCTTGACCGCAGCGTGGACGGGAAGCATGAATACGAGTTCCTGCAACTCTATCTCTTGCCGGAAGACACCGCCAAGACGAAACGCCAAAACGCACGTACCATACGTGAAGCGGAATCCATCCTTTAAAAACGCACCGAAGCCCTGCTCACGTTCAAGGCCGCGACCGCCGAATACAACTCTTCGGTATGTTGTTGTCCGAATGGATGGAGATCGTCCGTAAGAACCACGAACACCGTGGGGCACGCGACCTGAACGGAATAGACAACACAAGGAAAAACCTCGTGAAGTTCCGTGCCGAAGTCAGGCTGGACGAGGTGGACAGGCAGTTCTGCCTTGATTATGTCGGCTGGCTACGTTCGTCCTGCAAGACGGCATGGGGCAAACCGATAACGCCCAAGACCGCCTCTTCCTATTCCACCACCTTGCGCACCGCACTTAACGAAGCCGTGCGTGAAGGGCTTATCGCTTCAAACCCTTGGAACAGCCTTGAGGCGGCGGAGAAAATCAAGGTGCCGGAAAGCAGGCGCGACTTCCTGACCATAGAGGAGATAAAGCGGATGATTGACACCCCGTTTTTCAACGAACAGGTGAAGCAGGCCTACCTGTTTTCCTGTTTCTGCGGGCTTCGCATCAGCGATGTCCGCAAGTTGCGCTGGAGGGACATTTCCATGTACGGCGAGGAATGGCGCGTGTCCGTGGTGATGACGAAAACGTCCGACACCGTTTACATCCCCCTTTCAAGGCAGGCCGTCAAATGGCTGCCCAAAGTTTCCAACCCGATTCCGGAAGGTATCGTCTTTGACAGGCTTCCCAACAACGGCAACCTCGGTGTCAACCTTGGGAGTTGGGCGAAGGCGGCAGGCGTGGACAAGCACGTGACCTTCCATCTAAGAAGGCACAGCTACGCAGTCACCCTGCTGACACTCGGCGCGGACATCTATACCGTTTCCAAACTGCTCGGCCACCGTTCCGTGAGGAGCACCCAGATATACGCGAAGATTATTGACAGCAAAAAGACGGAGGCAGTCAACCTGATGGACAAGGTGTTCGACTGAATAAAATTCTTGTTTTCTGCGCAGAAAACAAGAATTATTGCTTACCTTTGCACCGTCAAACAATCACGCATTATGGTAATAAGGGACAAAATCAGGCAAGCCATTGATTCGATGCCGCCGGGTGTGGTGGTTTCCGCTTCCGACTTTGACGTTCCGCGCAACTACCGAGCGACGCTCGTCAAAGCCTTGAACCAGTTCGAGGAAGCGGGCTTGCTCAGGCGCATCTCCAAGGGGAGGTATTACAAGCCCGGCAAATCCCGTTTCGGTGAACTCCAGCCGCCGGAGAGCGAAATCGTGAAGGATTTTCTGGAAAAGGACGGAAATGTCGTCGGCTACATCACGGGAGCAAGGGCGTTCGCCGCCCTGGCGCTGACTACACAAATCTCGTCCGCCATCATGGTAGGCACAAACGTTTCGCGCCGTCCGGTGACGAGAGGCCAATACAGGATCACGTTCCTGCTGCAACCCAACCCCATACGGAAAGAGGACATTCCCTATTTTATCATCCTTGACGCGCTCAGGCTTATCAAGGAAATCCCTGCGGCTACCCCCAACGAATCCATCGTACAAATCACGGCATGGGTAAAGAGCCTTGGAAAGTCTGAAAAATCAAGGCTTATCGAATTGGGCAAGGCTTACAAGCCATACGTAAAAGCGCAGCTTGGCGCAATCATGGAACACCTCGGCGCCCCTTGTGACGGGTTGCTGCAAACGCTCAACCCGGTGAGCCGCTATAAGATTGGAATAACCCCTTCAGCGTTGCCCACCGCCCCAAATTGGAACATAGTATGAGACTGCATGAAGACCCGCAACTGTTCAAGGAGGCCATCAACTTTGCCTCTCGTCCGGCAGACCAAGGCGGATTGGGCATAAGCCCGCTGTTCATAGAGAAAGATTATTGGATCAGCCGTTCACTTCGCCTGATGGCAGAAGGAGATACGGGAAACCGGGCTGTATTCAAGGGCGGCACCAGCCTGTCCAAGGCATACGGGATTGGGGCCAGGTTCTCGGAAGATGTGGATGTGGCCATAGCGGAAGCATGGACTTTGAGCGGGAACCAGTTGAAAAACCTGATACGGAAGACCGCACGCCGCATGACGGAAGGACTGGTGGAGATTGTCATTCCGGGCAAGACCAGCAAGGGGTCGCATTACCACAAGGCATATTACCATTACCCTCAAGTCATGGAAACACAAGCCGCCACCTCCATAAATCCCGGCCAGATACTTGTCGAAATAAACTCATTTGCAAATCCCTATCCATACGAGAGGTTGGCCATAGAGAGTTTCCTCACTACCTTTTTCCGGCAGTCGGGGAATCAGGATTTGATAGATGAATTCGATATGCAGCCGTTTTCTGTTGCCGTGCTGGACAAGCGCAGGACGCTTACTGAAAAGCTGGTCTCCTTGATGCGGTGCTCATTGGCAAACGATTACCTGACGCAGCTATCAGCCAAGATACGCCATTTCTATGACCTGCATTACTTGTTTCGTGACAGGGCCGTCTACGAGTATTTGAGGTCTGAAGAATTCCGTTCGGATTTCCGGGAACTGTTCACGCATGACAGGCAACAGTTCGACAAGCCGGAAGGATGGCGGGGACGCAGCCTTGAAGAATCACCTTTGCTTACTGCATGGGATGATGTCTGGAAAAAGACCGGGCCGGTTTACCTGAGAGAATTGCCCGGACTCGCTTACCATGAGATACCGGCCTCCGACCAAATTTCCGACAGCATAAGAACAATACTCGGATACATAAGTAACCTATAGGCAATAACTTTCACTCCAATGATGATGACAGACATATCCCAACGCTTGCAGGAAGTAAACGACACCCTTGCCGCATCTTGCGGACAAAAGAGACTTTCCTTTGACGAAGCCCTGTGCCTTTCCCTTTTCTACCGTGACTTCAAGGACACCAACGCCCTTGTGGAAGAAGCGGAGTCATTGGCCGGAAAGGACGCGGCACGGCTGCATGGGCTTGCCCTTTCCCTGCTTTCGGAAACGGGGCATTACCTCTCGCTTGACAAGTCCGCAGTGTCAGACACCGATTACGAGACCCTGTTTGAAAGCCACCTGAAACCTTTTGAGGAAAGGTTCAATGAAGCCAAGGCAATTGCGACAAGACTGTGGAGGGAGTATTCCGACAAGGGCAACCGACTGGACTACCTCCCGATGGATTCCGATGAGTACGAGCCGCTGGAAAAGGAATGCGACAAGGCAAAGGAAGAATACGACCGTGCCCATACGGCGGCAGACCTTTTATATAAGGAGTGGACGCGGGAGCGTGACCGTTGTTTCTGTGTGTGGTGCTTCAAGCCTGTGTTCATGGACGTGCTGGCATCCCGGCTGAGAGGGATTGCGGAAAGCATCGTCAACGACCTTGAAAGGATGAAGGAGGACAAGCCATGAACAGCCGTACCGCATTGCTACGGGAAACCGCCACATGGACGGACACCGTTGACCTCGGCTTGTGCATGTTCATATACGGGGTATGCAACGAATACCAGTTCGACTATGTTTCGGGCAGCGATTTCGTGAACTTCATGAACCTCAAGCCGACCGCACGGGATGTTTCGGTACGTCAGAAGGAGAACCTCCGCGTCTGTTACATGGTGCTTGCCGTGTCGCAGACCATCCGCCCGCGCGAGCGCGGCAGGCTGTGGGCGGAGGAGTTTCTCAAGCGTTGCGGCATATCGAAAACCTATTACGACAAGCACCGCAGCGACGTGTGCGCCCAAGGAACCACCGACGAAAACAGGAAATACCGCAAGGACATAGACAAGGCCATCGAAAACGCAAGACGGCTCGGCTTTACCCCGTAACATCCCACCGTTTCCCCATTCAGAACATCATCATCCGGCAGCAGGAATGCGCCATACTGTTGAAAACCAGCAGTGTGGCGCATTCCTGTTATATGCACTTTCCCCACGGAGGCCACATTGGGGTACTCTGGGTCAAACTTAACTTTGCATCCGAAACGGAAGAAAGAGAAAGGCCAAAACACAGTATCAAATTCTTCTTCAATACGGACAAGAAACAGATAAAATACAGAACGACATGGAGAATGAACGCAACCTTATGACGACGACAGAAGCGGCGCGGTATTTCGGCCTGAAACCGAGCTACCTCTACAAGATGATGATGCGCCGCGCAATCCCCTACTACAAGCCGGGAGGCAAGCTGTGCTTCTTCGCTAAGGCAGACCTTGACGCATGGCTGACGAGGGTGAGGGTAAAATCACAGAGTGAGATTGACAGCGAGGCGGCACGCTACAGCATCAGCAGGGAAAGCCGCAAATGAATTTACCAACCATTATTTAACTTCTAAAAGGAACGAACATGAATGACATTGAAAACAACGGGCAGGCCATCAGGGATGCCGCTGCCCACGATTCGGGGAACAAGGAACAGAAAAGAGCCGAAAAACGACCGGCAATCAGCGCAAAGGCGCAGACCATCCTTTCATTCCTCCGCAGTTGCACGCCCTACGAGGCCGATTCCATCCGCGTGATGGTCAACTATGCAACGGGCAAGGGCGATACGGACACCATCGGTGCGACCGACATGCTGGCCGTCAACCGCTTCCTCAATCACGGGCTGGACAGGGAGAACGGAGCAAGTGGCGAGGCTGTGATGAGACACCGGCAAGTCCGCGCGCAAAAGCTGATGGAAGCGGTCAAGGAGTTCGTCAACATCGGCCAGTTGTGCCGTGTGAGCGTCGCGCTGATGCGTATAACATCGGACACCAAGGCCATAGAAGACGCGCGGAGGCACTTGCAGCCAGGCACACCCATAAGTGACGGGAAGAACTGAACCAAATCCATCGGAGTGTTTAATCAGAATTAACAGTAAACCCAAGACGGAGTGCCGGAACGGCAGCGAAAGGACAAGGAAAACTCCTGTTGCTGGATGTATATGAACAACGGCATCCACAATCCGGCATTCCGTTCACAAACCGATATGGAATGATGAGAACGACAGCAGGGAACAAGGAACAACATGCTTTCAGGAAACCGGAGGATTTCCGTTCCGTCCACATACACCTCACAGCGGAAGCCGTCGGATGGCTGTGCGGAACAACGATAGATGACGACGGCAGGGAGATAAGTAATTTCACCCTGTTTGGTGGCCTGTTGGCAAGGATGGCCATCGTCGCCGGAGAGGGCAAAGGCTTCCGCAGGCCGCAATACCTGAAAGCAGGACAGTTCCAATACTCGGAAACTGCGTTGGCGGCAGAGTGGAACATGGGCAGGAAGAAAGCACGAAATCTCCTGGGAACGATGGAACGGATGGGATTGCTGGCCGTCCGCCATTCTAGGACGGCTTCCGTGGCGGCATTAGCCTGCGTAGCCGGCTGGACGGACGATGGCGGCAATGACATGGATAATCCTTCCTACCATCCAACCGGCCAGTACCGGGCTGACTGACAGATGTAATCAAGACACTGTGCAGACAATGTGGCGTGCCGACAGCCTTGGTTGAATGGCGTTCTGTTGCGAGATATGCCAAGGTATAACCTCCCTTCGGTCGGTCATACTTAGCCATTCGCGGTACGCTTCCGCCGGGCCGGACACGGCACTCGCAGGCTCGCACCAATCACCTTTTATAATATAATGGCTATGGCAGAAAACGACAAGGACAATGCCGGACTGTCACAGGACGGCAGACGGACAGAATACATCGGTGCGAAAGTCACCGTGGAGCAAAAAAAGCATATCCGGCAACTGGCCGGAAAGTGCGGCATGACCGTCAGCGACTATTTGCTGGCAAGGGCTTTCGGCTACAAGCCCAAGGAAAGGCTCTCCGAAAGACAGACCGCCATTATGGAAACGCTGGTGGGTTGCCGCAGCGACCTTGTGAACTATACTTCCGCACTCCGTGGCGTGAACCCGGAAAAGCGCAAGCAAATGTTCTGCAATTACCCGTTCATGCTCGGATGGCTCAAGGAACTTGGGAAACTGGCCGACCGGATTACGGATGTATTGGACAGGATACGGATGGATAACCGCCTGCCCGACGGGACAAAGAACGTTGACAATCAAGAGGAGGAAGCATGATAGCGAAGGCAAAGTCGATAAGCCACGGCATCAATGATATCCGGTACATCACGGGCGAGACGGAGAACAAGGAACATCCCGAACGCATCTTCCATGTCAAGGATAACCTCCTGCAGCCCGGACTTGACGCAACGGGAATATGGGAGTCCATGAAACTGACAGCCGCCAAGTCACCGCGGGTGAGGAACACCGTCATACGCATCGAACTGAGTCCGGCACCGAAATACACGAAAGGCTTCTCCATCGCGGACTGGCGAGAGTTGTGGAACGAGTTCTTGAATGAGTTTGACGGCATCGAACTGCTTGACAAGAACGGCAGGACCTATTCCCCAAAGACCAACCTCAAAGGAAGCAAGGGTACGGTGTGACTGCACGAGGAATCCGACAGCGGCATCCCGCACCTCCATGGCGCATACAGCCGCATCGATGAGGACGGACGTGTCAACAACGACCACGATATACACCTGCGGGCGCAGCGGGCAGCCGAGCGTGTGGCCCTGAAACGGGGCTGGACGACGGCACGGCAGGTGCGTGAGACGAACATCGGGCAGGTGAACCGCGATTGCATGGAAGTATTGCAGGCAATGGACAGTTGGTCTTGGAACGAATATGCAGCAAGGCTTCGTGACAAGGGATATGAGATACTGGAACTGCGCGACAGCAAGAAAGTATTGCACGGCTACGCCCTGGTAAAAGGCAATGCCAGCTACAAGGCATCCAAGCTCGGAAGGGGACGTAATTTGACGGCATCCAGAATTGAAGTAACTTGGAAGAAGCTCCATCAGGTAAGGTCGGTTCCGCAAAACACATCGACAGTGAAGCCCGGCACACCTGCCATGACAAAGCTGTCCGTAAGGCAGCACGGTTATGCTTCATACAAGCCCGGCACCGTTTCCTATGACCTCAACGTACAAGGAGAGGACTTCCGTTTCTACATTCCTGAAGAAGTGGCAGAGGTATTCAACGATGAGTTCGACTACCGCGAGACAGCCAACCACAAGGAGCTTACGGGTATGGCGGTGGCCTTGTTCGTCGGCCTGATGGACACTCCCGTTGTACCGTCATTGGGCGGTGGAGGAAGCAACGATGAAAGTCCGTGGGGACGGAAAGAGGATGAGGACGACCGTGAATGGGCAAGACGGTGCGCACGCATGGCGGCACGCTGCATGGGCAGGAAACCGAAATCTGGATACAGACGGTAACATATAGGATGAACACGATGAGGAAAGACAAGTTTGACTTCTCGGAAGAAATGGACAAAGTTGACCGAAGCATCGACACGGCCATACGGCAAAAGGCAGAACATAGTGCGCTGGAGGAAAATTTGGATGCGTTGCATGAGTTGAACAGCAGGACAGAGGAACTCACTGTGGCATTCCGGAAATCCGTTGAGACCTTCAACATGGCTGTTGACGAATTGCGCAGGCACTCCCAAGCACTCTTCTCCGACAAGGCGAAGGAGGAGATTGCGCAAGAGGGAGAACGGGCCTGCAAGAGAATGACGGACGCATTGGAACGGAAAGGCAACGAACTGATAGCGAAGATCGAGAAGGCGGACAAGCGCATATCCATGCCGCAAGCGACATTCTGCGGCATGGTATTTACATTGGCCGTATTGACCGCGTTTGCTGTTGTAATTTGCATCTGCAATGAAGAGCAACCAGCCTGATGCGTGGATTAGAATCATTGCCATTTGCACGCTTTGCGTTTTGTTGCTCGGCTTTGCAATGACCATTTTTATCAGCAGGAAATTGGGATACAAGAAGTCTAACAAGAACCATAATATCAATGTATGACAACAACAATAAAAGTAAAGTTTCGCCCGTCAACGGTCGCAGACCGTCCGGGCAGCATCGTCTATCTTGTCACTCACCGCCGCGTGGTGAGGCAGATAACGACCGGGTACAAAATCTATCCAAATGAGTGGGATGAAAAACAAGCAACGCTGATTACTCGTAAGGGCAAGGATGGTGACGGACGTTCTCAATATATTACCCTTGTAGCAAAAAGAATCCGGCAAGATGTGGAACGGCTGGATGCCGTCATCCGTGAACAAGAGAACAAGAGTACCGGATTTACGTCCGATGACGTTGTAGCCTCGTTTCATGGGTTCTTGGAGTCGCATTCATTCAGAAACTTCATGGAAGAATCCATAGACAAGTTGAAACGGCTTAACAAGGAGCGGACTGCCGAAACATACACGTCCGCAATGAACAGCTTTATGCGCTTCCGAGGTGGAAGAGATGTTTTGTTTGATGAAATCACCTCCGACTTGATGATGGAGTATGAAGCATGGCTGAAGGGAAACGGAGTGAAAAAGAACACCGCTTCTTTCTACAACCGCATACTCCGTGCTGTATATAACCGTGCCGTCGAAAAGGAACTTGTGGCTCAACATTATCCGTTCAAGCATGTCTATACGGGTATCGACAAGACCGTCAAACGTGCAATCACATTGGAGGAAATAAAGAGGATCAAGGAACAGGATTTGTCTTTCAAGCCATCCCTCGATTTCGCAAAGGATATGTTCCTGTTCTCCTTTTATACACGCGGCATGTCTTTCGTGGACATGGCCTACCTGAAGAAATCCAATTTGCAGAATGGCATACTCACCTACCAACGCAGGAAAACGAAACAAGCATTGCACATCAAATGGGAAAGGTGTATGCAGGAGTTGGTTGACAAATATCCAATGACGGACACAGGGTATCTGCTGCCCATCATCAAGCGGCAAGATAATGAACGCCTGCAATACCGCAACGCACTGCGCCTTGTCAATGACAAACTGAAAACAATAGCCAGACTGGTTGGGCTGCACACGAACCTCACGATGTACACGAGTCGGCATTCATGGGCCAGCATCGCCCGTAATCAAGACGTTCCGCTCGCAGTGATCAGTGAGGGCATGGGTCATGATTCCGAACATACGACCCTTATCTACTTAGCCTCGTTGGATAATTCAAAGGTGGACAAGGCGAATGAATTGATACTTGAAAAATTATAAGGCTGGAGGATTAAGTGTTTAGCAAAACGCACGCTCTCTTACCAAGAGAGGGATTATGGCGTGATTAAACTGTGAATCAGCTTGCTACAGGAGTTTAGAAGCTGTTTTGCATAACTATGTCATGTTTTATGGCATCTTTTGTGTATTTTCCCGTCTAAAAATGATAGACTTTGATTTCTTTTGTTTAACTTTGCCATCGCTAATCCCTCTCTCTTGGTAAGAGGTGAAAAATGGGTTACGGACAGTAACAATTACTCGTATGTACACATTGTCTAATGTGAAAGCCCAATGGGACACGGAAAAGTCCCAATGCATTGGGTTTGCCTCCGATGCCCTCCCCGAAGTCCGGAAGTCAACATTGGCAGAAGACTCACAAACAGGGGTGTCCACCAGAAATGCCCTGTCGGGAACTGACGACAAACCGAGTCGAGAAACAAAGTCTGCTTTGACTATCCCGAGGTGCGAAGGAGGAAGAGCCAACGGCTCAACTCCCCTCAAAACCATCAAGAAGAAGCCGAAGGAAGTTCCCCATTGGTATGCCCTCCGTGTCACCTACGGACGCGAAAAGAAGGCATACGATTATTTGGTTGGAAAGGATGTAGAGGCCTACTATCCGACAATCAAGACCGTCAAGGAAGTTGACGGCAATCGAAAGACCATTGAAGAATCTCGTCTTCCCAATATTTTCTTTGCACGCGGCACCGAAGAAGAGATAAAGTCTTTTGTTTACGACAATGTAAACCTCCCTCACCTTCGTTTTTATTATCGTCATACACACGAAGGAGCACGGCTTGTCAAAGAACCTCTCATCATACCAGATTACCAGATAGAGGGTCTGAAGATTATCTGTGCTTCAGAAGCTGAGGATATTCTCTTCAGGTGGGTTCTATCAATTCCATTTTTTATTTCTTGCATAAGGCAGCAGAACCCTT
>ENA-ORNP01000535-ORNP01000535.1-human-gut-metagenome-genome-assembly--contig:-NODE-535-length-45479-cov-3.523908_pt1 | contig 45479 bp, 62 predicted proteins | sample MGYA00242119_ERZ509030 | MGnify/ENA primary metagenome ERZ509030 (study PRJEB26280, sample SAMEA2338708) | human gut metagenome | biome: human gut; feature: human-associated habitat; material: faeces... | reverse complement strand
TAATGAAACTGAAAATATTAAAATAAAAGTTAATGAAAAATATTTTGCTTCTTATGATTCTTACAAAGCTAAAACATATGTAATAGGTTCAAATGATAATAAAGATAATTATTATTTAACTGTAGCTAGTGATGCTCATAATGCAATTAATAATATTTTAAAAAAGAAAAATAATTCTCATAGAATAAAATTTAATGGATTGACAATTTCTTTAAAAGATTTATATAATCAACTTAAAGATTAAAGAGGTGAAATAAATGCCAAAAAATTATAAATCAACTATTTATTTAAAGACAGTTCTTGATGCAGAGGATACTTTAAAGCAAGCTAAAAAAATTCGAGAAGAATTGGGTAAAAAAGTAGTTGACAAAAATTCGTTAAGTGGTGTAGATAAACAGTTACTTCAAATTGAAGAAACTTTTAAAAAACTTCAGGCAGCAGAAAAAGCAGGTTTTTCAAATGATAATGATTTAAAACAATATATGACATCATTAAATAAAATGAATTTAATGATTCATCAATTAGTTGGTTCTTTATCTGACGTTGGAGATGTAAAGTTAGATTTTGATACTAAACGAGCTTAGGAACAAATTAAGCAATTAAAGAAAAAAGTTGAAGATATGGAAAAATCTATCAAATCTCAACTTACTAAAAATGCAAAAAATCTTGGACTTAGTGATATACAAGTAGATAAAATTTTCGGCGCTATTACAGGCGGCGATCAGAAGCAAGTAGAAAAAGTTTATAATAATATTAGAAATTCAGCAAATAAAGCAGTAAAGGCACAAGAAGAAGTAATTACCAAATTAAGAGAAACTGCATAGATTGAGGCCCAAGACAAGGCATTGAGTAAAAATACTTCTAGCGCATTAAAAACTGATAAAGGGAATACGTTAAGTAGAATTAGTGCCGCGGCATCATTTGTAGATAGACGAACTAAAGGCTTTAATGCTGAGCAGACTCATGTTATAGGAGAAAGGGGCGGCTTCACAAATAAAATTTCAACACAAGGCTATGATTTAATTGAGGAAACCTATCGAGAAATTATAACAGATGTTGAAAAATTAAAAGGATTAAAACCAGATCAATTTTTCCAAGAGATTAATAATGAACTAAAAACTAAATTTAATATCTAGCTAGAAGAAACGGATAAATTAATTGAACAAATTGCATCTGATTTTTCCTCTTTAAATAATGCTACTATTCCAACTGATTCCAGTATAAAAGGAATGGCTAGTGAATAGGCTAAACTTGGAAAACTAAAAGAATAGTAGTCTAATATAAAAGGTTCTCGTTCAAGTTGGTTAAGTTAGACTAGTAATTACTCTTAGTTACAAAAAGAATATTCAGATAGTACAAGTAAATATAGTGCAACAATTACTAATGCAACTAGTGATAATGAGACTCTTAAAAAAACTTTAGAAGAATTATTATTAAAATATGAAGAATTGAATAAAACATAGCACGATGCAGCAGATGGAGCATAGGAAGAAGCAGATAAATAGAAAGAATTAAATAATACTTTTGAAAATATTAAAGGATATATAGCTTCTTACTTGTCTCTTGGAGCGGCAGTTTCAAAAATTTCTTCTGAAATAAGAAAAACTTGGGAAGATACAAAGTAGCTAGATCAAGCTTTTGCGTCTATTGCGATGGTAACTGATTATTCTGTTCAAGGAATGTGGAATAGCTATGAACAATATAATGAAATGGCTAAAGAACTTGGTTAGACAACTTAGGATGTAATTAAATCTAGTGCATTATTCTATCAACAAGGTCTAGACACCGCAGAATCCTTAAAATTAACTGAGTCAACAATGAAACTTGCTACTCTAGCTGGTGCAGATTTTGAAACTGCAACAGAGCAGATGACCGCAGCTTTACGTGGCTTTCATATGGAAATGGATTAGGGTAGTCATATTACCGATGTATATAGTGAACTTGCAGCAAAAGCGGCGGCAGATGTAAATGGTATTGCTTATGCTATGAGTAAAACAGCGTCAATTGCTTCGAGTGCTGGCATGGCCTTTGAGACAACATCAGCATTCTTGACACAAATGATTAATTTTAGTCCCTTATAATAGTAATATTATATTGAACTGCGAATATGCGGGGAACTCCTAAGAGCCTTTAATACCAAATTATTATATAATGGCTTAACTAATTATTAAGGTATGGTAAAAAGTTAAAGGATTGGACAATCCGCAGGGAATAAACTTGATTTTTCTTATATTTTATGTATAAAAATGCTACCATTTATCTCGATAGAAAATATGAGAAATATTTAGAGTTTAGTGCCCTCAACGACTACCAAGCAGTATCCTATTGAGGATAATGGTATAGTCTACTCCGACTATTAAATTAGTGTTAAAGTATCTCGAAAGAGACGGTAGGTAGGTGAAACAACTTAGGAAGCGCCGGAAAATATTGGTACGGCAATGAAGACAATCATAGCTCGCTTTACCGAACTAAAAGAAAACGTGGCTGGAACAGTCGATTCAGAATTTGATGATTTAGATTACAACAAAGTAGATACTGCTCTAAAATCTGTTGGTATTTCAATTAAAGATGCTAGTGGACAGTTTAGAGATTTGGATGACGTATTTTTGGAATTAAGTTCTAAATGGAATACTTTAGATCGTAATTCATAGCGTTATATCGCGACTATAGCGGCTGGTTCCCGTTTGTATAATGCTAGCGGAGTGTGCAGCTAAACCACACAATTCTTTCAATTGCTGGGAAACCTTAAAGCTTTAATCGCTACAACAAAAAAAGAAATTTTAATTGTGAATGCTTGAAAAGATTTATGATATAATAATAATAATATTATAGAATAGGCAATCAGCAGCCAAGTGCCGTGGAGGTAAAGGTTCACAGACTAAAAGAGAATGCTTATAGTAAAAGATATAGTCGATCTTTTATTGAAAAATAAAAGGAGGTATTTATGAATAAAATAATAACAATTGAAGGAGAAAATACAAATTATTTAATTAGTGATGATGGAAGACTTTTTAATAAAAAAACTAATAAATTTTTGAAAGGATCTATCAATAGTACTGGGTATCGAGTTTATTAGCTTACAGTTAATGGGAAATATTATAATTTTCTGTGTCATAGGCTGGTTGCAGAATATTTTTTGCCAAATTAGGAAAATTATCCCGTTGTTCATCATATAGATGGGAATAAATTAAATAATAAAGTAGAAAATTTAAAATGGGTAAGTTTTTCTGATAATCTTCAGGAAAGCTATCTTATGGGAAGAAGAAATACTAAAAATCAAAGTTATATAACAGAAAATGAATTAAAAAATAAAGAATGGAGATAGATAGAAAATAGCCAGTATTATGTTTCAGAGTTTGGAGATGTATATAATTCTAATACAAGCAGAAAATTAAAACCAAAAAAAGATGGATATTTACGATATACATATTATCTTGATGGTAAATCTATTACTACTCCTGCACATATATTAGTTTATAAAGCTTTTGTATCTCCTATTATTAATTATGAGATAGACCATATTGATGGAGATAAATTTAATAATCATTATACTAATTTAAGAGATATTTCTCATTCTGAAAACATGATAAATGCAATGAGCAATGGACACAAGAATGCAATAGCAGTTATATAGTTAGATGAGAAGCAAAACTTTGTTAATAAATTTCCTTCCATAAAGGCTGCAGCGAAATATATGGATTGTTAGCCTGCATTAATTAGTAGAGCATTAAAAAATAAAAATCAAGCAAGAGGTTATTATTGGATTCGTAAATAATTGGTGACTAGTAGCAGTCACGGTTCATCGCTTAATTTAAGGCGACAATTTTTGAATTGCTGGAAACTCCTATATGGACAATCAGCAGCGAAGGTCTTAAAAGACAACGTTCGACGGTCAAAACGAAAGTTTGTAGGAATATGCATTCCGAAGCGGAAATTTTAGTTAGTAATTAACTAATAAGATATGACCTTTTCTTATAGGTAACTATAAGTCTTAATGAGGAATGAATTAGCAATTTATTCTTAAAACAGAGTTAATGGAAAACTATGATAGAACTATGGAATTAGTAGAAACTGCATAGAATTCCGCAGGTAAATCAGATGAACAATTTGCAAAATATACAGATACATTAGAATATAAAGTTAAACAGTTAAAGGGTTCTTGGGAAGAATTACGTCAAAGTTTTCTTAAAAGTGATTTTTTAAAAAATGCTGTAGATTGGATTAATAAATTAGTAGATAAATTAACGAATTTAAATTTAAAAGATTTTGCTTTATTAGGAACTTTAGGATTAACAGTAGGTAAAAGTTCTTTATAGAAAATGATTCAAACTTATCAAGATTCTTTCAATAAAATTGGAAAAGCAACTTCTAAACTAAAAGAAAAAATGTATGGTAAAAATCAAGAAGTTAATAAAAAAAGTTAGGAGCAAAAGAATGCAGAAGAAGCCGCAAAAGTGTATATTGATGGCGGTGCATAGGCTGGATAGTCTGTAAAAAATGGTGCCGCTGAAGGTGGCGAAAAACTAAAAGAATCTGCTGTAGAAGCAGGAGATGATATTGAATCTTCTCTTGAAAGAGGGGCAGAAAAATTAGTTGAAAAAGCTAAAGAAGCCGCGATAATTATTGATAACAACAAGAGTGGAGATGCTGACGTTGAAGCATCCACGAAAGATGAAGAAGAAAAATAGCAAGATTAGAATGATGTTGTAGAAAACTTAAAAGAAGCAACAGAACAATAGAAATAGGCTGCTGAAACTTAGAGGTAGGCCGCGACAGAATAGAATAAAGCGGCAACTGAACAAAATCACGCATCTGATGATTAGAGTAATGCTGCAAACAAATAGGAACAAGCAGCGAATAAATAGGAGTAGGCTGCAGTGACCGAAGCTACTAATGCGGGAATTCCTGTAAGTGGAAATAGTGGAGAAGCATCTAGTGGTGGACTAAAAGGAAAACTTACAACTTTAAAAAGTACGTCTGTTGGAGCATCATTTGTAAATGGTTTATCTTAGTCTATAGGGCCGGCAGTAATTACTGCTTTTACTACGGCTTTATCCGGTGGAGATTTTGTTGATGTATTAAAAAATGCAGGAATTACAATCTTATCTATTGTTGTTCCAGAGATATTGTCAGCAATAGCACCAACTGTAATTGGTGCTATTAGCGGGCCAGCTGGGTGGGTCACACTCGCTATCGCCGCAATTGGAATTACTATTTATGCTTATGAAAAGAAAAGAAAATAGCAAATAAGAGAAACAGAAGAAGCTGAGTTAAAACGATTATCTAATATTGAAGATGCAAATAAAGCTTTAGAACAAAAATAGACTACTGCTGTAGATGATAACAAAAAAACTATAAAAGATTAGAAGAAACTACAGGAAGATATAAACACTTATAGTAGATTTCATAATAATGCTTTTCTGACTGATGAAAATTAGGAAAAATTAAATTCTGCCATAGAAGATTTAAATTCTAATTTTTCAACTGTTGTGAGCGCCTATGATGAGGCAACTCAAACTTTAGAAATAAATACAAATGCTATTGATAATTTATCTTTGGAATATCAGCAACAAAGAGAAAAAAACTTAAAAACTATCGCTGCGAGTGGACAACAATAGACAGAAAACTATACTTTTTAGATGAAAAAAGCTAATCAAATTCTTAATAATATGAAAAATCTAAGTGATTGGTATTATGGAGCAGGCCAAGATGGTATTAATTATACATCGGCAGATGATAAAGAAAGAGGAACGAATTTTTATGAAATTACACAGGGGTATGGATAGGGCTATAGTGATGTTGTTACTCAAATAATGTCAGCGGCACAAAATTTAAATGCAGAATAGGAACAAACAATTTTAGCGGAATTAAATAGTTCTTTAGATACAACTGTGGATTCTTTTGATGATTTAGCTCAAAAGCTAAAAGATGGAACTGCTGGAGTAGAGGAGTTTAGTTCTGCTGTAAAAAATATTAGTAATTTCTATAATAAAGATGAAATAGATAAAGCGTTTAGAAAAAATGCTTCGACTTACCTTCAAGGAATGTCAAATGAAACTCTTGAAATTGGTCAATAGTTAGCTGATGCTTTGGTTATAAATCTTGAAGATTAGAGTATAACAGTAGAAGAACAAAGAGAAAAAGATTCTTCAAAATCAAAAAATGAAATAATGGATTCTATAACTGCACTAACAGGAATAGAATTGGGAGATTTGTCCGCAGAAGGTCGTGAATTTGGTAAAAGAAAAAAGTATTCAGAATTATCAGATGAAACAAAAGCGACATTAGAAGATTATGGCATTGATGAGGCTGCATGGTCTGACGCTGGGAAACTAGGTAGTAATAGCGTATTTGAAGATATTTTAAGAGATCTTGAAGCTGCGGCGCAAATTGCAGAAAGTAATTCTCAATTATTTGAAAAATTAGGTAATAAAATTACTGATGAAAGAGTCGCCCCTATAATCTAGGAATATAGCCAATTATAGACAGATATGGGAACAATGACAGAAGAATAGTATCAGAGTAAATTAAATTCAATAATTTCTGATTTACAAGCAACTGGTATTGATGGCATACAAGAAATTACAGATGCATTAAAAGATTCGGAAAATAAGATGGATAATGCTTATACTCAACTTACTAAAAAAGCTGAGAGTGCACTTATTAAAGTTTTTCCAGATTCTTCTATTTTTGAAAATTGGAGCTTAAACGTAAAACAAGCAGTAGTTTCTCAATTAGAATCTATGAATTTATCAGATGCCGAGGTCCAAAAAGTAGCGGAAATATGGAAGACTACTTTAAGTAAATATAGTGGGCAAGTACAGGATAATGTTGCTAATGTTTTAAGTCAAATTGATTTGACAGAAGGTTTTTCTGCTTTATTTGCTAACCGGAAATAGTTTGTAGAACAACTAGAAGATGCTGGATTAAGTACAGAAGAGGCAGCAAAAATCTATGCAGATTATATAGCACAAGGAACAAATGCTATAGTAAACGTATTAACTAATACCGCGGCCCTAAAAACAGCATTCGATTCATTTACTGAAGGAATTAGTTCTTCAATTGAATCAAATAAAGATATATTAGAGTCATATGTGAAATGGACTTCTGGAGAAGGCACTTATGAAGATTTAACAAATTTATTTAAAACTGGAGCAGAAAAATTTACTGTTGATAAAAAAACAGGAAATGTTAAATTTGATGTTGAAGAAATAGCTAGTGGATTAGTTGATGAATTAACTGGCTCGGCAAAAGCGCATATAGATGAAATAACTAAATCTGCAAGTTATTTAAATGTATTATAGAATAGTAGTCGTAATTAGTACTAGGAATTATTAAAAGAATATCAAAAAGGTGGATATTCAGACTATGCTAGCTTTGCTAATGATTTTGGAATTAAAATGCAAAGTCTAGGATTAGATCAAGGCTTGATGTAGAGCATTACTGAGTCTGGTCAAAAAACTGTAGAAGAATATGAATAGTCAATGGAAGAAGTTGTGGCTGCACTTCCAAAAGAAATTGAAAAAAGCGCTGCGGAAATTCAACAAGCACTAAAAGATTAGTATTCTAGTGTAGAAGATAAAGAAGAAGAACTTGAAGATGCAAAACGTAAAAAAGCCAAAGCAGAGAGAGATTATTAGAAAGCGTTAAGAGACGAAAAGAAGGCTCATGATGATTTAGCAGATGCCATTGATGAAGAAGCCGATGCATATAAAGCTTTACAAGAATCATATTATGGAACAGAATTTTATGATTCTAACTTAGATGATTTATATAATTATGAGTAGCGCCTTACAAGCATTAATAAAAAGCTTGAAAAATTTTCTAGCTTATTAGAAGATACTTCTGATATATCATCTGCTACGAAAGCTTGGAATGGATATGCGAATGCAATTCATGAACAATTGGCAACAACAGAAGCAAAAACTCAATTAAATCAAAATTTAGCTGATGAGGGTAAAAACTTCTTAATGCAGAAATATAGTCAATATTTTAGTATTGACGATTATGGGAAATTAATGCCAGATATTTCTTTATTAGAAGATTCTAAAATTCCAGATGCCGAAAAAGATTTTATTGGAGAAATGATTTAGAAAGTTAATGAATATACTGATGCAGTAGCAGATGGTGAAAAAGAAGCTTATAATATTAGAAAAGAATATTAGGATAAATTAAAAGATTTATATAAAAATTATGTTTCTCTTGAAGATAATATTGCAGATGTATTAAAAAAACAGGCAGAAGAAGAAGTAGATACTCAAAAAAATAAATATAGCTAGTTAAAAGAAGCAGATGATGACTATTTAGATGCTTTACAAGATGCTATAGATAAACAAAGAAAATTAAGAAATGCAGAAAATTAGTATGAAGATTTAGCTTAGAAATAGAAAAAATTGTCTTTGATGCAAAGAGACACTTCTGGAGCCAATAGAAAAGAAGCATTATCATTAGAAGAGGAAATTAAAGACGATCAACAAAATTTATTAGATCAAGAAGTAGATAATATAATTGATAATATGAAATCTTTACAAGAAACATAGCAAGAACTAAGAGATACCGAAATTGAATTAAAAGAAGCCGTTATTGAAGAAACTAATTGGAGCAAAGAAGCTAATGCAATTCTAAAAACATTTACAACAGCAGAAGATTATGTAGGCTGGATGGCTACTAATGATGTAGATTTCTAGGATATGTCCGTTGATAAACAAGCTGTTTAGATGGATGAATGGGCTGAGCAAGGGAATCAAATAGTTAATTATTTGGCCACATAGTCTGAAAATATTCAAACTGCCACATAGACTACCGCTGACGAAATTTTAAACATTATTAATACTACTTCTGAGGGCGCGACTGGTTCAATAGAAAGAGATAGTGAAAAAGTTTAGACCGAAATAGCAGAAGCATAGAAAGAAGCTGAACAAGCGTATGAAGATGCAAAAGAGGCTGTGATTGACGCGAAAGATGCAGTAATAGATGCAAAAGATAATGTAGCAGATGCTAAAAATAATATTAAAGATGCTGATTAGGCTGTTATTACAGCTACAGCAAATTTAGATTTAGCTAAATTGGCATTAAAATATCTATCTGATTAGGCAGGAACCAGTGCAGAAGATTTGATAAATTATGGAGATGAATTGCTTAATAAAGCTAAAACAGTTAAAAGTACTGGTAATGACGTTAATTATTATTAGAAAGGACAAATAAAAGCTAATCAAACGTAGGCTGAGACAAGGCGGGTAGCAGATACAGGAAAAACTAAACATACAACAGCAACTCAATTATTAAAAAATTTAACAGAAGAAAAAGTTGGCAAATAGGCTATATTAGAGTTCTCTTCTGATGACACCTTACGTCCAATAGATGAAAATATCGCAAAAAAAATGTAGCAATAGGGAACAGATGGAGGAAGAAATGCTTATTCAAAAACATCAGACTTTTTGCTCAAAGATGAAAATGGAAAATACTATATAACTTCAAATGAGCGAACCGCAGAAATTTGGGGAACACAAGGATTAGACAGATATAGATTTGTTAATACTGGTGGAGGTAGTTTTAAACATAGACAATGGGTTAAATACGCCACTGGTGGTCTCGTTGACTACACTGGTCCGGCATGGGTAGATGGAACAAAAACAAAACCAGAAGCATTTCTATCTGCAACAGACACTGAAAATATTCGTCAAATGATGGATATAATGAATATTCTACTTTCTAATTTCTCTACTCCATCAAAATCCACTTACGAATCTTCTTCTAATGTTGTTTCTCCAAATATCGAAGTAACTGTAAATGTAGACTCGATTTCAAGTGATTATGATGTAGACCAAGCAACAGAAAGAGTTAAGCAGAATATTCTTGACGCATATAATAAAACTGGTAATTCAGTTATCCTAAGAAAATAAAACATTATAACTTTTTAAGTTATTAAGTACCTATTTTATAGGAGTTTTAAGACTTTGAGTTAAAACGAAAAGGAAGAGTTTAAAACCTCTTCCTTTTTACTTTATATAAAGGAGTGTGATAAAATGGATTATACCGATTTTAGGTTTGGAAATTACTACACCAAAGACCTTCATTTAGTTGTTGTAAGTTCTAGTGATAGATATACTAAAAATCTTTTACCAGAACCTACTGACTATACAGAAGAAGTTCCCGGTGGCGATGGAACATATTATTTTGGTCAACTTTATAAGGATCGAGAAATAGATTGTAATGTGGCTTTTGATTCAATTAGTGAAAAAGATTTTAGAAAAATTAGTCAAATTTTTTCTACTGATAAGCCGCAAGATTTAGTATTTGATGAATTACCATATAAAACATATAAAGCAAAATTGAAATCTAAACCAGAATTTAATTATATTTGTTTTAGAGACAAAGATACAGGAGAAAGAGTTTATAAAGGAGAAGGAACACTTAATTTTATTTGTTATTTTCCTTATGCTTATTGTTTTAATAAGTATATTGTTAGGACAGCGGATTATTATTTAAAAACTCCACCAGAAAAAGTAATAAAGGAATCAGCCATTTTTGAAAATCCATATGAAAAGAAAAAACAAACTATTTATAATAAATATACCAAAGATTATTATAATGTTGAAAATAATATGGGAACACCTTGGAAAGGTGGTTATCCAACAATCCAACAAGTTCAAGCAGGAGAATTATATTTTAATACTCCAGATGGCGAAAAAAGTATTATAGATGTTAGAAGATATTGGAATAATATTCCTTTATGGCAAAATACAGCAAAACTTTTAACAACACCAACTTTAGACTATGACCAAGAGTTAATCTATATGCCGCAATACAGTAAACTTGATTATTATAATATGGATACTGGTTTTAACCAATCAAATGCCTTAATTGGCAGTAGACTTTTAGTTTACAATCCCGGTGATTTACCTGTTGATTTTGAAGTTAAATTGGATAATAATGAAAGAACATTTTGGATGTCCCGTGGTAATCACTTCCAAGTTAGACGTTTTAATGTTCAAAGATTAACAATACCAGAAGCAGTAGATTGGACTGGTTTAAAAACTTGTGAGACTAAAGAAAATAAAGATTTTAAGTATGGTAAAAGATACTTTAAAAAATTAAAATTAGAATTAAATGAAAATGATGGCTCATATACTTATAAATATATTCCTATTGGAAACCATCATCCCAAACATGCTTATATCGTAGAGCCTATTCCTAAAGAAAAATTAGGACATTTTATTAAATTATTTTATTGGCAGTCTTCTCTTTTAACAGATGATAATGGTGCGCCAATGCTTGATTTTGAAGATGGAATAAAATTAGCTGATAGATATGATGAATTTTATAGTTTATGTATAACTGATGAAGAAAAAAATGAATTATATTGGAAAACACTAAAAGAGGCTATTCTTAATCAGTATGGAAAATTAAAAGTTTTTAAAGATAATGCTGACTATACTCTCGATGATTTTATTTATGATTATATTCATAATCCACCAGAATATATTCGTAAAAATAAAGATTTGTATTATGGTCAATTTGATTTTAATTTAAATATAATGCCACAATATCTAACAGAAGATTATTTTGAAATTTCGACTGATAATATAACAAAACCGACTCTATATCTTGACACAGACAAAAGAATGTTGTATAATGTAAATAATCCAGAGTTTAATATCTCTAAAAAGGAAACATTATCTAATTTTTATAATTATAAACCAACAAAGAATATTTACAATGAAAATATTAAACAAGGACATTGGTTTAAGATACCACCCGGTTGGTCTATGATTGAGGTAACTCCTGTTTGTGATGAAGATAATTGGGGAGGAAAACGCTGGTTAGACGCTCGTCCTTTTGATTGGGGCTATGGTGGTGAAAAAGGCAAACAAAAGAATATTCAAAGTGTTTTCAATAAAGTTTATGAAATGGCGGCGAAAAGTTATTTAATTTAGATTGGAAAATTAGACGAATCAGATACAACGACTGACTATATTGAACTACTTAATTTTCGCCATATTTTTGACTCTCAGATTTCTATGGCTGAAGGTAATGATAATTTTGCTTTTGAACTTTATAAAACTAGAGAACAAAATCTTGAATACGGATTGCTAAAAACTATTCATGCTTTTTGGAGAGCCGCAGCAAAAGTTAAAACATGGAATAAAATGGGGTGTACAGGTAAAATCGAAGAATGGTGGTGGTATGCTTGTAACTATTTATGGGAACATTTTCCGCCATTATATTGGGGCTACGCTGATATACTTAATAAAGCCTAGATTAAATATACACCATTGTTCTATTAAGAGAGGTGATAAAAGGAAATGAGTATTCTTAAAAAAGAATATGAATTAAGTGTGTGGACGGAAGAACTTGATTCTTCTGAAAAGCAGATTGAGAAAAAAGGAATGATTATTGGCGCGAATGATATGACCTATGAGGGCCGCGCGACTGGGATAAAATTAAAAAGAGAAATTAAAGGTACAAATACATTGACATTTCAAATGCCTTCTAAATTCTATGATAACGAAAAAGGAGAATTTGTTCATAATGAATTTGTTGACTATCTTCTAAATGAAACTAAGTTAAAATTAAAATATCGTGAAGAATGGTATGAATTTTATATTAAAAAGATTACGGAAGAAAAGAAATATAAAGCTATTATGTATAACTATGAGTGTGAAGATAGCTTTATTAATGAACTTTCCAGAACAGGCTATGAAATAGAATTTGCTGATGAGTTAAATAATAGTGTTGCAGAAGTGGGAGATTTTATGGAGGAAATCTTAGATGATAGTGTCTGGGATTATACTCCAGAACATAATATTGGCGATTTTACAGAATTTAAAGAACAACGATTTTATAGAATTCCTCTTGAACAATTTGGCGGAAAAATTATTGGTTATCCTATTGATTTAAAAGTAGATTATACTCTTTTATTAGATGACAATGGGCGACCGAAGGATTATTTAAAAAAGATATTAGATAAAGAAGAATTAGAATGGGAAAAAATTTCCAACAAGAAAGATTTTGTTGAAAAACTTTTAACTATTGAAAATATTTATACTAATGAAAAAAGAATAATTGAGTTAGGGGACGATTTAGCAAGAGAACGCCAATTATTTTGGGATAATTACTATAAAGATAATGGTAAAAAACTCTTAGACTCAAAAAAAATGGTTAGTTTAGAAGGCGATTATATTTATGTTCCTATAACAGACTTATCTATGATTCTAGGAACTGTCTATGAGGATTCATATAAAGCAGTTGAAGAGTCGGCGCTATATGGATATTATGGCGGCGTAGATAGGGGGTATGCTTTACAACCTATATCTGAAAATCCTAGCGGTTTTATTCAATTTATCTTTTTAAAAGAAGGCGATAAATATAATATTGACGAAGGTGGAGTTCTTGCAAATAATGAATACCATTATATAATTCCTATTGAAGAATGGAATAACTTATTAAAAGAAAATTTATCTAAAAAAGATTATTCTAAAAAGGGATATTTATATTGGAAGCAACCTTTATCATCTGCATTAAAAAAATCTGGAAAATATAATATAAAAGAAGATAGTGATAATAAAATTGCTTATACTTACGGCGTAACACCTTCCTCTTCAACAATTGATAATTTTAATTGGTATCCAGTTTATTATGATGGCTATTTAGACGCTATAAAAGATTTAGAAGTTACTTAGGCTAGAAAAATTTCTGTAACAGATAGAACAGAATATAATAAAAATGCAGATATGTTTGTAACAGTTTACAATAACAAAGCTAACGAATATTGCACAGATGAAGATTTGTATTCAGAAGTAGAACTCACAAAGAAAATTAAAAATGGAGAAGATTATCGAGTATGTTCAAAAACTGATACTCGTCAGATTTTACCTACCTTATCAAGAAATCTAGTCGAAAATGGTACTAAAATTACAAGTACAAATGGTTGGGAAACTAAAGTTTAGAATAAAAACAATGATAAAGATACTGGTACTGGTTCAGCATCAACTTTATTAACTGTTTCTGTAAAATCAACTATTTAGAAAACTACTTCTTTAACAGAAACGAAAGAAGTTTCAATAGACAATTATGATTTAGATGGAAATATAGACGATGAATCTATAAGTGATTATTACTTAGAATTACTAAGTCCTTGTATAAATAAAACTATAGATTTCTCTAAAGAAGGAACTACTTCTACAGATTATGCTTTAAATTTTGGTATTATTAGCCAAGAAAAAAAGATAGAAAAAGATAAAATTTATGCAATTAGAATTAAAACTGGAGATATTAAGATTACAGGAGCAACTATATCTTATAGAAATTTAGATAAGATAGACAATTTAGCCACTGAGCAAGAAGCGAATAATGCAGCGAAAGAATATAAGTAGATGATGTACGATTATAAAAAACTTTTTGATTGCTTTTCAGAAGAAAACGCTCAGAAATGTTCTGAAAAATTAAAGACTATTGGAATTAATTTAAGTGCAAGCGATCAAAATGAGATAACTCTATTTTATGAAATAATTAAGCGCTATCCTTCAAGTGGAGACACTGTTCGCGGCGAAAAAATTAAGGCAATAGATTCTTTAATAAATGGCATTCTATTTGGCGGCGAAAATGTAATGATATGGACTAAAAATAATTTAGTTGTTAATAATGAAGAGCAAGTTAATTTTGAGAAATGGAATAACGGGAAACTAGCAGGATTAATATCTATTTATGATAAAAATAATAAAATAAAAAACTATTAGAAAATTTCGTCTATAGCTATTAAGCCAACAAAAAATGACAATGGAGAATACTCCTATACATATAGCGATGTAAAATTCTTAAAATTCTATCTTTATTGGCATTTAAATTCTTATCAACTTTCAGATAACTTTGTTTCTAGTTATTAGGCAGATACTACAGAACAACTTACTAATTCAATTATATTGTCTTGGATAGATAAATATATTGTTTATGATAAAGAGTTTAATCAAAAAATTAACGATGACTTAGATAAAATAGTAATTGGCGCTGGTGCGATTGATTTAAATGGCAACTACTCAATTTAGGGCATCGATGATGAGAATAAAAATTATATAAGTTTCTCAAGACTGTTTAATTCTCAACCGTCTTTATGTTTTGTTCCTAGAAAAGATAAATAGTTTAATGCTGCGGCATTAAAGGAAAAATGGTATCATAATTTAAGCAAAGCGGCAGATAATAATAAGAAATGGTCTTGGAATAATACAAAAAGTGGAGACTATTCTATAGAAGATGATGCTTTTCTATTGTTTAAAGCAAACAGAACAATTGAGAATCCTTATATAGCAATAAAAACTGAATCCGGCCCATTAGAAATTATTTTTAACAGTATTCAAGTAGAAAAATATGAAGAATCTGTAAATAACGGAGTTGTTTTTAATGTTTGTGATACCTTAGAGACTAATAAAAATCCTTATTATTATGATGATATTCCAATAAAACTAATTCCTGTTACAACCTCTACTTGCGACGAAGAATTTTTAAATTTAATTGGATATGACAAAAAAACAGGAGATTTTGATATCAACTGTGGTGATAATTTAGTTTGGAAGGATTCTTATCTAACAAGTAAATATAATAATTGGACGGATACTACAGACGCAAATGATCCTGCTTGTTGTGGAGTATTTTTAAAAAATAGCAACGAAGATAAAACTATTCCTTATCTATATTTTCAAAATAATGTATTTTGCGGCATAGTTTACTTAGATAAGAGATAAAAGGAGGTGGAATAATGTCTTTAGGTTATATAGATTTATACAATGATGACATAAGGAATTATCAATCTGGTATTCAAGGATTATATACTAGCGGTGCTATTCCGACAGGTTACGTTGGAATAGGATATTATGGCGCGGTAGGAAATGAGACTATAAGAGTTGGTTATAATAATGAAAAATCAGTTCTTGAACAAAACTAGTGTATCGTTTTTGCAACCAAAGGAGCGACAAAAACAATACACGGTTTTTATAAAAGAAAAGATTTACTGCTCCTGAAAAGAGAAGCAACTTATTTCCATACTTTAGAAATTAATCCACCTGCTGGATGGTCTAATAATCGTTTCCAAGCTTCTGCTCCTCAGATAATATGCTAGGCCGCGAGAAAATTCTTTGATTAGGATAGTTTTAATTCATTTATAACAACAAATTCTAGTTATACTTTTTGGTGTATTTATAGAGTCCCAACTAGAGAATCTCAATATTCATCTAGGGTTGGAATTGCATATTGTCATGATTTAGGACAGCTAAAAAGATTAAATAAATTAAAAACACTTGAAAATAGTAAAAGTCAACAAATAGATTCTAACATATCTATTAGTAAGCAACTTTATGTAAGTGAGATAGGTAAAAAAGATTATAGTGAACCAGAAGGATTCTTTTTAAATGCAGGTTATTATAAAAGAAATGAAGATGGAAAAACTGTTTCAGTATATGAAGCTTCCAATTCTTTTATAGGTGTAAATAACAATGTTAAGAATTATGCAAGAGTAGCTTTATCATCAATAACATCTGATACCACTTCCTTAGTTGGATATTATAGTATTTATGTATTAACCAGTGATGGCGGCATAAATTCAGATGATGCTCAACACTACAAAGTTTATAAATCGGGTAGTAGTAGTATTGGTGGAGATAGCAGCGGTAGTTTGACTGGTGGAACAATGTCTGATTATCAAGTTCCTATTTCACCATTAGAAGTAGATTGGAGTGCCTCGGCTGTATCTATAAGTAAGAACTATATTTAGGATTTTAGTAATTGGAAAGTTAATTTAATTCCACCTAAAAATGAAAGTAAGGATAATCATAAAGTTAAAAATTATTTAACACTAAATATGAAGAATAAAGATAGCTATGGCGGCGCTAAAAATTTAGAAGTTGTTAAACCAATGATAAGAACAAAAACTTTTGAAATCGATTTAGATAGATTAGTAGAATAGTTAGATAAAGCAATAAGCATTTCTGAAAGTTTTGTTAGCGGTGGTTTTGATGACCAAAGATAGATATTATTATCTCTTGTAAGAATTTATGATAAAAATAAAAAAAGAGTAACTCTATCAGAATATTTTTCACTTGATAAGAATAAAAGAAAAAATTATAATTTTGTCTATTATACTTATGATAGCGATAGTGGCATTTATGAAGAGATAAATAAAATAAATTTTAATAATTTTATTGATGATAATGCCGCTATCTTAAAAAACATTTTAAATGAAAAATATAGTATTGATTTAACTGCTAAACAAGAACAAAAAGCATTGAATCTTTATAAGTTAGAATTATTTGAAGCCTATACGAGAGGACATGACTTTATTCAAGAAAACTATACTACAGTTAGAGCAGAAGAAAGAGACCCATAGGATGATTCAGAAACTTCAAGGATTATGTCATATAAAGATAATTATTTTACTTATAAATATACTGGCCGCAATATAGATATTTTCTGCGGAGATAAAGAAAGTGCTGCGAAGCTTAATGTAGATGGAGATTATAACTTTGGAAATGAAATTTATTGTAATTTAATTCATTCCAGCGATTTATTACAAGAAAATGACGTAACACTTGGGGAAACCTATAGCGAATAGAAATATTTTGTTGAAGGTATTAAAGCACCTATTTGGACAAATGATTCTACAGACGAAATAAAGAAAAAATCTGGAAGATGGTAGTATAAAGATTCCTTTAAAATAAAAGACTATATTAATAAAGAGTAGGGCGGTTATGATGCAACTCTTTATACAGAAGATGATTTGGAAATACTTACATCAACTATTGATTTATTACAATGTAAATATTACTGTCCAGAATTAGCAACTTATGAAAATAATTGGTGTGACTGTAAAGCTAGAACATTGAATGATAGTTCGCCGGCAGTTGAATGTGTTTATCAAAAGAATGGTTACTGTCCATATAGATTCCAAACTGAAAAACATCCAAGAAGAATCAGAACTCTACAACAAGAAAAATCGAATAGATTTAATTTAATTCAAGAATTAAGCGAAGTCTTTAAAATCTATCCTTGCTTCTATATAGAACATGATGATAATGGAAAAATTATTTTAGATGAAAACGGATATATGAAAAAACATGTTTTCTTTATGACTGAAAAAGGAAAAACAAATAAACTAGGTTTTAGATATGAAAAGAATTTGTCTTCTATTAATAGAACATTAGATTCATCTTCTATTACAACTAAATTATATGTCGAAAATGTGGACTGTGAATCTTCAAGTACTGGTGTCTGCTCAATTCAAACAGCTATTGACAACATTGGAAAAAATTCATATATATTAGATTTCTCTTATTATGCAAAAATAGGTACTTTGGATAAAACCTAGTTACAAAGAGATATTTATGGTCTAAAAACAGGAGATTTTGCTTTCTTACCTAGAATTGGAGAATATAATAAACTATATGATAAATATTCTAATTTAATTATTACAATGACAGGAGAGACATTAACTGAATTAGAAGCACAAAATACTGTTTCTATTGAAGGGATAACGACAGCACTTGAAGAACGGAAGAAAATAGGTTAGACAATGTATTAGTATAAATCAACTTATACAAAAACAACATCTAATTCTAGCACGAAAATAACAACAAAAGTAAAATATACTACATCAGACACTTATAAAAATTACGTAACTAAATATAGAGAACAATCAACTATTCTATGGGGCTTAATAGAGCAACTATTCTTTACTGGAAATTATTTCTGCATTTCAGTAGGTAATCCAGCATTAGACGATCCAGAAAAAACAATTTATACCTTTTACAATTTAGACTATACTAAAGATTATTCCTTATAGAACGAAAAGATTCCGGGCTTAAAAGAAATGTATAACAAGTATAGGACTAAATATTGCAAAGGCGAATTATTCATGCGACTAATGATGGAAGGTTTTAATGATGAAGATTACAAACCACCTTTTACTCACTGGAATGATTTTAAAAAGGAAATAGTTGATACAAAAATTTATGAAATTAACGGTAGTCTAGGAAAATATAGAAAATTATATAATGAAGTTTTATATTGGAAAAGAGAAAGAGCAAAAGTTCTTAATAAAATAAATGATTTAAGTGAACAATTCTATAAAAAATATGAGCCTTATATTAAAGAAGGTACATTTACAGATAGTAATTACTTAGATGATAATGAATATTATTGGGCCGGCGTTCAAGTATTAGATGATTCCTGCGAACCACAAATATCATATTCTATTTCTGTAGTAGACCTAGAAGCTTTACCTGAGTATTCTGATGATTATAGTTTTGATCTAGCTGATACAACTTTTATTGAAGATATTGATTTCTTTGGAATTAATAAAAAAACTGGATTACCTAATAGAGAAAAAGTTATTGTTTCTGGAATCGAATATGACCTAGATATTCCAACTAATAATACAATTAATGTTCAAAATTATACATCAAAATTTGATGACCTATTTCAAACTATTAGTGCCTCTGTCCAATCATTGACTTTTAATGAAAATATCTACAAAAGAGCTTCTAATTTTTCAGCTAAGCAATATATAGAAACAGACACTCTACAGAATACTTTAGACATTGGAGATTTAACTTTACTTGATACTCCTAAAGATAATATAAAGTTAGATGAATCTGGAACAGAAGGAAATGATATAAATAACGCCGCAAGTCAGTATAAAATAACAGGAGAAGGAGTTTATTTTTCTAAGGATGGCGGCGAAACTTGGGATTATGGTGTAGGCCCAAATGGCATTAATCTCGATTATGCTAAGTTTGGCAATTTAGATGCGTCAAAAGTTTAGATAGTAGATGGAGATTATATATATTTCCTTTGGGATAAAAACGGAATTAATGCTTATAGAAGTCCGGCTACAAGCACTGATGGTTTGGTTGACTTTGCTAGATTTAATAGATATGGTCTAAGTTTAATTGAAAACAATAATATAAGACTTCGTGCGGGATATGAATTTAAAAGCGGAGAAGATACAAACACGACAGGCAATTATAAAGAAGAATTATCTTTAACTAATTAGAATGTTGGTTTCTATTTGTATAATGATAGCGGAAAGCCTATTTTTAAAACAGAAACTCGTTCTAATTATAGTTAGGATAGTAAATCTGATTATACAGCAAGATTATCACTTACAGGTGAAATGTTCGTTACAAACAAAATTCTTGATGACGGAGCACTGGGGAGAACTTCCCAAGTTCACAATTCTTTAATTACTCTTTCACATAGAATGGCTTTTAAGACCACAAGTGTGTATGAATATGACTGGAATCAGTACACAAACATGATAGTTTCTATAAAAAATGAAATTACCAATGAATAGCCTGTGGCAGTAGATATTGCCGGAAATAGAACTTTTAAAATGACAATGCAAGAAATTACAGAGAATGGTAGTAAATATTATACTTATACTAGTAACTTAAATGATAATACTATTTATTATATTACACCAACTATTAATTCTCAAAATCAAACTTGCACTTTAAATATTATTGAATTTAATTTTAATCTTTTAAATGTTTCTGATTCTGTTAATCTAGGAGATTTGACAGTTAATATGAAAGATTTTATAGAAAGTTTATTAAATGGCGATAATGTTATTAATACATTAAGTTCTAATTTTTCAAATATTGCTGTTTTGAATAATAATTATTCAACCAATAATTTTATTGGAACTTATTCAACAAAAGAAAACAGCTATGGTAAATCTTTAATTCCTGTTCAAAGTTATACTTTAGCATATGAAAATGAAAGCGAATCTGTTACCATTAGTTCAAATAGTAATATTCAATACGTGAATATAGACTATATTGATTTACAAGGACAGTCTGTTACAAAACTTTTATATGTATATCAAAATGGCAATGAATTAAGTTATTGGTGTAATAGAAATGTAGTAGATGATGTTTCTATAGGTTCAATAAATACTGATTTTTCTGCTTCTGAAATAGGAGTTTTCCTTAATAATAAAAAAGCTCTTGATTAGAATAATAAAGACTATAATGATAAAACGTCTACTCTATCTTAGAAATACACCTCAGAACTTTCAGATGAAGAATGGGCAGAACGCCAGACATCTATATTATCTGGTGCTGAAAGAACATTTATGATCGCCGCAGCTGGTGAAGAAAATTCATTATATAAATGTCATAATATTCTTAGCGTATTAAAAAATGGTGTATTATATATAGGTGGAGAAGTATCTGATTATTATGGTAGAGAATTAAATATTTCTGGAATGCAATATATGCCAGATGAAGTTAGAATTACTAATCCAAAAATTTTAATGTCAAATAACGGTCAAATATGGTGCGATTGGTCTGAATTTTATTATGCCGCGAAAGGTGAATCTGGAGAGTTGATTTGTACAAAAACATCGTTAAAGTCTGTTATAGATAATATTATTGCGTGGAGTAATCAGATTGGAACATCTACTGGTTCAAGTACTACCACAACTGGAGATGTAGGAACTTCTGGCTACTATATTGATGAAGATGATGTAAATAGAATATAATAGAGGTGATAAAATTGGGATTAAAATATTTATTTCCTTTAGATGCTGGCGTATATAATACCAATACTGGAGAAAAGATACATGGAGCAAAAACTTATTCAGGCCATGGAGTAGGGAAGCTTGATCTTGGAGTTCCAGATGGTACTCCGGTTCGTGCAATGACAAATGGAATTGTTAAAAAAGCTGGTCATGATATTACAAATCCAAATTATACTAGTTGTGACATATTAGTTGAAGGAGATTATTGGAAGGGCAATCATGATGGTTTAGTAATCAGATATTATCATATAGATAAATTTCCTTTTTCAGTTGGCGATCATGTTAAACAAGGAGATATAATTGGGTATGTTGATGGCTCTTAGGCAGATGGAGCACATTTACATCTTGACTTCTGCTATATGAAAAACGGCACATATGGCAAAGATACATTATTAGAGGCAAGAGGCAATTAGGATACTTGGTCTGATGAGTAGAAAGCTGCGTTTAAAATTTGGTCTAATCAATTAGGCTCAAATTCTGTGGGCCGTTGTTGGGAAGTTATAGCTACACCAGCTACTTATTTAGAGCCAAGCGCTACTACTTCTGACTTGAAATATCCTAGTGGTTTGGAATCAATTGGTAGTACAATTGCTAATCAAATAATAGTTAATCTAAAAAAAGTATTACCAAATATTACAGATTATACCCCGATTGTTGCAGGAATTATGGGAAATTTATATACAGAATCTGGATTAAATCCAAGAGCAAAAAATTCACTGGGTTATTGCGGTCTATACCAAACAAACGATTAGGTTTTTATTTCCAAAATATTTAATAATACCGCGTATTCGACGGATGAACAGCTAGCTATTGCTACAATTGATTATCTTTTTGGAGAAGGAGAACTTAATTGTGTTAGTATTCCCAAATGGAAAAGTTTATATTTAGAATATGCTTAGAAAAAAGGTTTAGACAGTGGAAAAGGAGAAGCAATTTATTAGTGTGAATTATTCTAGGTAGTAGTAGAGAGAGGAGTAGGTAATTCGTCTTATCCGGGGCAGCCACTAGAAACTTCTGGTGCAATAGAGGCTTGTAAAAAAATGTATGGCGGTTCTAAAGTCTATACTTATCAAGGAATGAATAAAAGAAGAGATAGTGCTAAAAAATTCTTAAATGGAGGTTGGTAATATTGCTTTTAAAAAGAGAAAATGCTTTGGCATTAACATCTATTTTTGAAGTTTTAAATTCAAAAAAATTTAACGTAAGGACACAATATAAGTTTATAAAAATTAAAAAAGCAATAGAAGAAGAAAGAATTATATATCAAGAACAGATTAGTTTAAATTGTCAAGATTTTTTTGAAAAAGATGAAAATGGAAATATTAAAATAAACAATCAAGGCGGTTTTAAAATTAAGGAAGGGAAGATTAATGAATGTCAAGAAGTAATAAAACAAATAAATTAGTGTGAGGTACAAGTTCCAGATATATATCTTTCTTTAGACGAATTAGAAGAATTAAATTTAACTTTAGATTAGTTAGAGTTACTAGAACCTTTTATTAAAAATTAATAAAAATTAATAACAGTCCGAAATAAACTTTTGTTTAAAAAGTAGAAAATTTTCGGGCTGTTTTCTTTTTATACGACAATTTTTACTAAGAAACCACTATTTATATGTTAGAAAAATAATTCGTGAGGTGATTTAATCATGGCATATAATTTTGGACAAAATTCAAGTCCACAAAATAATCAAACGATGCCGCCCTATCAATAGAATCAATAGATGGCGGTAATGCCTTTTCAAACACAAAATGTACAACCTTTATTTCCTCAGCCACAAGGAAATGTTTACAATATAAATTCAACTCTTGAAGTTGCTAACGTTCCCACAGGAGCGGGAATTTCAGTAGCTTTATGTTTAAATGAAGGGTTTATGTATATAAAAACAATGTAGAATGGTAACCCAATGTTTTGGGCCTATAGAATACTTCCCTATGATGGAAGTAATTCAGAACCCATAAAAAAGCAAGAGCCGCAACAAAAACAAGTAGCTAATCAAGATGAATAGATATTAAAACATTTTGAAAACTATGACAATCGTTTCAATAAATTAGAAAGTCAAGTGACTAATATAGAAGGTGTATTAGGAAAAATTCAAAAAGAAGGTGAATGGAAATTATGATGAATCCAATGGAAATGATTAGTTTACTAAAAGGAAGGAATCCAGAAGAATTAGTTATGTCAATGATAAAAAACAACAATATTAATGATCCAACTATTAATGAATTAATAGGTTATGCAAAAAATGGAGATAATGAAAATTTAACTAAACTCGCAGAATCAATATTTCAAAAGCAAGGCAAAGACTTTACGACTGAATATAATAATTTTATGGCTATGTTGAAATAATGATTCTCGATAAAATATATTAAACAATATTTAGGAGGAATCAAAATGGGAGAAAATGGACTAAGTGTTGCTGACGCTTTAGCGCTACAGAACAAAAATACTAGCAACGGTGCTACTGATGGTACTTTTGGTAGTAACGGTGCTTGGTGGATTGTCATCTTAATTCTCTTCTTTGCTTTTGCCGGTTGGGGCGGCAACAGAGGAGGATATGGTAACGGAAACGGTAACAACGACGGAGGTGTAAATACAGTGTTCATTCCTACAGGTGGTAATGGTCTATTTGGAGGCAATGGATATAACTACTGTTGCGCTCCAGCTACACAGCAAGGCGTAACTGATGCCTTTAATTTTAATCAGTTAGACAATGGTATTCGCGGTGTACAGAATGGTCTTTGTGATGGCTTTTATTCTACAAGTCTTGGTATTTCTAATCTTGGTAATACTGTTGCTCAGACTGCTAATGCTAACGCTGTCGCTAATCTACAGGGCTTTAATGCAACTCAAAATGCTATTAGTCAGACTGGCAATACTATTCAGCAATCTCTATGTTCTGGCTTTAATGGCGTTCAGAGTGCAATCGCTCAGACTAACTATAATATGAAGGATTGTTGCTGCGAAACTCGTGAAAGTATTATGCAGTCTAATTTCAATAATCAGACTGGTTTCAATGCAATTCAAAATCAGATGGCTTCTTGCTGCTGCGATCTAGGCCGCGGACAAGAGAATCTAAAATATGCTCTTGCTCAGTCTACTTGTGACATAATTACAAATGCAGATAAGAATACTGATAGAATTATCAACTATTTAACTCAGAATGAACTTGATAATCTAAGAACAGAACTACAGTCTGCACAGCTACAACTTTCTCAGCTATCACAGACTAGCAATATTGTTAATCAGCTACAACCCACTCCAAAGCCAGCATACATTACTTGTTCACCGTATGCTTCCGCGGGAATTAACACTGTAAATGCTTATGGTTGCGGCTGTATGTAAGGAGGGGATAAACAATGAGTTGTCCCACTTCAAAATGCTTATGTGATAAACTTGTAATTTCGCAAGCAGTAAGTTTTGCAAATAATCAATTAATTATTAATATTCCAGCGGGCAGTTATGCTAATGGAGAAAAATACTGTATTGTTGTAGCACAAACAATTCCAGCAGCAACTACAATTACATCAAATGCTTATATAACAATTGGAGATGGAACTACATTATATCCATTAATAAATTGTAATTGCACCAATGTTAATGCTTGCTAGCTAAGCACAAGAAAGAGATATTCAGTAAGAGTTCATACTAATATTCAGAGCGGAGTATTCAAACTATTAGGCCCAGTTTCTTGTTGTCAATGTAAAAACAATACAGCAGCTGCGTTACCAGTTGAAGTAACTACTACAACTCCTTGAAGGGAAGAGGTGATAAAAAATGCACAAACTTTTAGAAAGAGTAGAGAAAGAATTAGAAAATATAGCAGATAAGGGACTAAGTTCTTCTAATCTTGAAACTACTTATAAACTAATTGATATTTATAAAGATATTAAAGAAAGTAAGTATTATGATGAACAGTGCGGTGAATATGGCGCTGGAAGAATGAGAGATAGTCGTGGTAGATATATGGGAGATAGAGATAGGGATCGTCGATATGATAGAGATTATCATGACTATGATGATAAGTGGAGCGATGATCGGTATGGCACTTATCCTATGAATATTCGCATTAATCGCTATTTTGATAAGATAAGAGATGGTATGGACACTTATGATTACGACCATGAACGTTACAGAAAGGGAGATAATCCAGATAGACTTGTTGAAGGAATGGAAATGATTATGGGCGCTATCTGTAATTTTGTAGAAGAACTATCCGATTATGCAGAAACATCTCAGGAAAAAGAAGTTATTAGAAAACATTTAAATAAGATGAAAAATATTTAAGATGTTTAAATATTATAATGCAAATCCATTAGGTCGCAATGTTTCAGACTGTGCAGTAAGAGCAATTTCATTGGCTACAAATCGCTCTTGGGATGAAACATATTGTGAGCTTTCTGAGTTTGCAAGAAGAGAAGGAATTACTTTTTCCGAGATTGAGTTTTTAAATAATTATTTATTAGATAATTTTGAACGATTCTATTTAAATAGAAGAAAAATTCATACGATAAAAGACTTTTAGAACCTAAAACTAAAAGGAACTTATTTAATTACAATGCCAGAACATATTACTTGCGTTATTGATTCAATATTATACGATACTTTTGATTGCTCAGATTAGAACTTCTGGTGCGTTTATAAGGTATAAAAAGAAAGGAGAGTAGAATTTAACTACTCTCCTTTTTTAGAACTTGATTATTTTATTTCTATCATGATCATTTGCGGCCCATGCTCCAATTAATACTGCATCTGCTTCATCTTGCGTTACCTAAATATCATAAAGTTTTTTTACTTTTAACTAAGCATTCTTTTTCTTATCTTGCCTCTTTTTCCCTTTTATATCCGAGAATGTTCTCCATGTTGAAGGAGAAACCACTTTGTAAGGTATACCAGATTCATAACAATAATTTTTTAAAACGCCTTGTAAATGAGCAAGTTTTTTATAAGTGACTACTGCTTCCTGCTCTCCAAACTTTTGTAATTGAATATCTTCAAGAATTACTTCATCTGGTTTCCATTTTTGAATCATAGAAGCAAACCAGCCTTTTGTTAAAGAAATTCTTTCTGTTGAATGAGTTCCATCTGATGTCCATTTTCCATATTTAACGAGTTCTTTATCATCAAAAACAGACCAGCCACTTGTAATACTCGCCTAATCAAATGCTAATACTCGATAACCATTCTTTTTTACAGGCTTAGTATCAACATTAGCATATTTATTATTTTCACATATTGGACAGCTTTTATGTCTTCGCCACTATTCAAGTGAAAAAACATTTAAATGACCATTCGGACAAATTAGTTCTAAGTCTGTTTTTAAATTAACATACTCTTTAGACTATAGAATCCATCCCTCTAGTTGAATTTCTTTTTGAATATCTTCATATTTTAAACGAGCCATTTAATCAACTCTTATCTGTAGAGCCATAGCCGCCCTCTCCCCGATCTGAATCAGCAAGCTTATCTACTACTGTAAATTCCATCATAGGAGTAGGAGCAATTAGAATTTGAGCAATCTTAAAGCCCTTAGTAATATTAATCGGTTCTGTTCCAGTATTATCTACAATAACACCAAGTTCACCGCGATAACTTGAATCAATCGTTCCGGGTGTGTTGGCAATTCTAATCTTTGTTTTTAGTGAATTGCCACTTCTTGGTCTAACTTGAACTTCATAACCAGACGGAATTTCAAATTTTAAACCAGTATGAACTAGCTTTGTTTCGCCGGCTTCAATTGTAATATCTTCACAAGAATAAACATCTGCGCCAGCATCAGTATCATGAGCATAACTTGGAATTACCGCATCATTATTCATTTTAAGAATTTTAACACCAATTCTTTCTCTTGGATTAGCCATATATGCAAAACCGCGATTAATAGTGGTCTTAAAAATTGTAATTAATAAATCCTTTTTATTTTCAGAAAGAGAATCATCAGCTGCAATTTCTTTGAGCATTTCTTCTAATGCTTCTTTTTCCTTTTCGATATCTGCATGACCTGCGGTCTTAGCACTATCATAGATAATCTTATCAATCTCTGGACCAGTAAGTAACTTTTCAAGTTCGCCCTTAAAGGATGGATAAGTCTTATCAAATTCCTCATCTGGTAGATTTAGTAGTTCCTCAAAAGGAGCAAACATATCTGCACTAGTGGAATTACTTTCCTTTAGCTTATTAATAAAATCACTCATATTTAAAATCCTCCTTAAACCAATTCTGTTGAAATTTCGTCGATAATACCTTTATTCATAGCTTCTTTTGCTGTTAGCCACCAATCGCCACTCTTATATTTTTCATAATCACTGTCTGTAATTTCAGTATTCTTTAATGTAATTTCTTTTAGAGTATCTAAAGTCTTTTCATAGAATTTTGCTTGTTGTTGAAATTTATGAGCATCAGATGCCCAACTACAAGCTCCTTGATGAAATAAGTATGAACTATTAGGGAATCCAAATCTTTTATGACCACAAATTCCAATAAAAAATCCACCGCTATAGCCGCAACCAGTAGTAATTGTCCATACAGGAGTTTTTGAAAGTTTAATTGAATCAACTATTGATAATGTAGCGCATAGATCGCCACCGGGAGTATCAATAATAATTTTAATTGGATTTCTTTCTTCTACTGGGATTTGATCTATTTCATCACACTTATTAAAAAATCTAATAGTTCCAAAAAATTGCGGCCCTGTTTCTGCTGTAATTTCTTCAGTTAAAAATAATGTTCGATTCATAAAATCAAATGTTTCTAAAGAACTAGCAGTATCAATCGAGGTTTTTGAATTAGTAATCTTAGAGAAATAGGAATTTTCTTTATTTAAATCCTCTTCTTCTTTAATGGCATCACAAATATCTTCAATTTGTTGAACTACTTCGTCTTTGTCTTTTATTGTTCCATCTTTGTTAAAAGATGATAGAATTTCTTGTTCTTCCATTAATCGTTGTCCTCCATTTGTTCAATTTGCTTACAAATTTCTTTGTATTCTTTCTCTATATTTGGATTATAAACAAACTTATTAATATTATCCTCCCATTCTTGGAGGATTTCCATTTTTCGTTTAATTAATTCTTCTTTAGTCATCACTTTTCACCTCTCTTTTATTATATTAATATTATATCATATTATATATTAAAAGTCAAACAATTAAGAGTTTTTGGATTCTGTTTTAATAGTAATCTATAATCAGAATCGTTTTTAAAATTTAAATTAAATTGTGTAATTAATTCTGGCTTATCGGAAATATAAGAGTAATACGACTCTTGCAATCCAGAATTGTACCATTTAAAAATTGACTCTAATTCAACGGGAATTTTGTTGAATTTATTAAAATATGGTTTTAATCCTTTTGCTTTTAAATATAGAATACTTTTAATAAACTTTATTCGATTATCTTTTGTTGTGAAATCGTTGAAATTAAAGATATAGTTATAATTTCCATATTTATCGAATGTTTCTTTAGTATAATTAAAAAGTAAATTATAACGATTTCCCTTAAAGTATTGAGAATATTGATTTATCCTATCTAATTTATCTTCTGAATAGATATTTAAAGGATAATAACAATTTAAATTAAATTTATTATATTCTTTAATAAATGATTCAATATCATTTTGATAGAGAACATCATGGTCTACTAAATAAATGTGTCTTTTACTAGAATCAAAATTAGTAAAATCTTTATTTTCAAGTCTTATTAAAGAACTTCTCTTAATTTTATTATAATTCTTTAAATCTTTTATTTTATCTTCTTCTAAATCATATGGAATAAATGATGGTGGCGAATCATTAATTGGATTAATCAACGGTCTAAAGGAGTTATAAAAACCACAACCATAGCATTGTGATTTATCATTTGAAATAAAAAGACTCTTTGGAATTTGAATATTCGTATTTTCAAAAAAGTAGAATATTTTATTAAATCGTTCTAAATCTTGATTAGGTTTTGTAAAAACAACAATATGGTTTTGAGAATAATAGTAATTAAAAACTTTCATTAATTCAAGATTAGGATATTGTTTTCTACCATACCAAAAATCTATGTCAAATAAGGCGATGCTCGCCATAAGTATCAATCCTCCTCAATTTCAATTCTTTCTGTACTTGAATCAAGTATAAATCCGTTTTCGCTTAATTTATTAATTTTTTCAAATAATGGCCATTCTGTACTTTTATATTTCTTTGGAACAAAACTGTCGCCGCGGCGAATGCCGGTAATAATAAGTTTTGTTCCTCTAGTAAACCAAGATTTTTCAAGAACGTACTTTTTCCCATCAATATCTCTTTGAGAAATTTGCTTATCCCATTTCGCATATTGATTTTTCCAAATTTTTACATTTACCACTCCGCTTGGTGTTAATAATGTTACAGAACTTTTATTCTTATCTTTGTCAATTACTGTTCCTGCAATTCGATATAATTCATATATTGAAATTACTTTGTTATCTTTTGTCTCGTATTTATTTTTGATTTTCGGTTCTGGATTTAATTTTGTATAATCAGAAATTTCATAAACAGATGTTTTTAATTTATTTAATTCATGCTCATGATAATAAAAACTTAAACTGTCCATTTCCCATTTAGCGATATTCCCTTCTGCATATTTTTCAGCAATCTCATCAATTAGTGTTTTATTAAGATTGGTTAATATTTCTTGTTGATTTTCTTTCATCCAGTCTCTAACTGGGTTCATTTCTTTTTTATAAATATTATCCCATATTTTCTGCTCAATCTTTGCACTTCGTTCTTCTTCATTAACTACAACATCATTAAGATTATCAATATCATAATTAGAACTATAAAAATTAAAAGAAATATTATCTAATAAATAAAATGTATTTTAAAAACGAGGTAGTTTTAATAACACACCTCGTTAATTTTTATAAATAAAATATATCTAAAACATTAAAGTCCTATTTTTCAATACTAAAATTTGTTTTTGTTGTAATTTCCTTTGTAAAGCTTCCATCATAAATAGTATCTCCAGAAACATCATCTTTTAGAGGAATGGCAATTTTGATATTTGCAACATAACTTTCTTCAAGAATATTTTTTATATGAACTTTAAAAGTAATATTTCCAGAAATTGAGGCTAAATCAACTCCTGCTCTTTTTAATAGAGAACCATTGTAAACTAAAGGGTTTTCAATATCTGAAACCAAGTAATTACTTTTTATTAAATTCATATATTCTAATGTAATTGGATTGGATAAATCTGAATATACTTGTGGCTTTGCATAATCTAAGTTCTCTATTGATGAAACACTAGATGTATCGTTTACATTGTTAGATGAATCTGCATTTGTATTATTTGTTTCAACGCCATCGACAGTGTCAGTTGTTTCAGCATTTATAGAATTATCTAAAGTATTAAATTTTGAATCCATTTTTGCAGGTTCTACAATTTCATAATTTAATCTATCTGTAATTAAATAATCTGTTTCTATATTAAACTTTCCAAATTCAAACAAGTTCTTGTAATGCAAATTAGGAGTTCCGCCATTAAAAGAATCAAACTTTATATTATCTATATACAATTCTTTAATAGTATTTTGGGCTTTATTATTAGCATTACCCGAAATGTATAATGCAATATCTGTATACTGATAAACATTTAAATTCCACATTGATTTTTTTGTTTTATTATTTGTTGCATTTGCAGAACTGTATAAGTAAATTTTATCAATAGAAAATGTTTGCTTAGAGTTTAAAGAGGTCATGTCTGCAATGGTATTTTCTAAAGCTATCTTTTTTTGAGCATCTGTATAATTGATTTTTATTAAAACTGCAAGAAGTATAACAAGCAGTATAAAAACAATAAATTTTACAATTTTTTTACTTTTCTTAGGTGATTGATTTTTCATATAATTTCCTTACATTAAAATATTTAGGTTTTGAGGATTACCTATAACCACTAGTATTAATATTATAATTTGAAAAAAGAAAAAATGCAATAAAAAAATTTACCAAATTTGTCATATTTTGATTGTGAAATTGCTGTGAAAGATTAAAAAAAGTATTGCAATGTTATTCCGTTTATGATAGTATAATAGCAGAAACGAAACATTCCCTACGTGGTACGTGTAGAAAGGAATTTTAGAACCAACAAATTCTAAAAGGGAGTCCGCCTTTAAATGTGGCGTGTAGGCTTAGGTTATAAACTTAAGAAACCCAGGAACATTTAACAAGACACCCACCTGCTGGTGCAGGTCCTTAAAATTTCATTCGGCTTACGGCTAATGTGGGGCGATTTCTATAGTAAATTTGAAGCATCACTTAATTTAGGTGGTGCTTTTGCTTTGGTTGGAAAATACTTAGAATTTTGGCTTCGTCAAATTTTATTCAAAACGAGGTTACATATACACAAAGTATAATCTTTTGCCTTTTGAATATCATTTTCCTTGCCAAAATTTAATTCTTTTCCAACCTCGATATCAGTAATTACTATTATGAATATTGCAATTACTACATGGAAATAGTATAATATTTGCATATTGTTGAAGAGGTTTTAATATGAAAATAAAGGAAGTAATTGAAGAAGGAAAAAATGTATTAAGCAAGAATAATATAGAAGATAATGTAATAATAACAAGAGAATTACTAGCTTTTGTATTAGGCGTAGAAAAACAATATCTGGTAATTCATTTAGAAGATGAGCTTAATGCAGAAGATTATAAAAAGTTTAAAGAAAATATAAATAAGTTAATTAATGGTAAGCCATTACAATATATAACTAACAACCAAGAGTTTATGGGATTGAATTTTTTTGTAAACGAGAATGTGCTTATTCCACAGCCAGATACGGAAATTATTGTTGAAGAAACCTTGAAAAAATGCAAAGAGTTACTTCTAAAAAATGGCAAGATAAAGATATTAGATTTGTGTACTGGTAGTGGAGCTATTGCAGTTTCTCTTGAAAACTTTCTTGGAGATAAGTCTGAAGTTTTTGCGAGTGATATTAGTACTAAAGCACTAGATGTTGCTAAAAATAATAATGAAAAAAACAATACAAATGTAAGATTCATCGAATCAAATTTATTTGAAAACATACAGGAGCAAAAGTTTAATATTATTGTTTCAAACCCACCATATATAAGAAGCAATGTAATAAACAATTTGCCAAAACAAGTTCAAAATGAGCCACATTTGGCACTAGATGGTGGAGAAGATGGATTAAAATTTTATAAAAAAATTATAGAGCAGGCGTGCAATTACATAGAAAATGGATATTTAATATTAGAAATTGGATATGACCAAAAAGAAGATGTGGAAAATCTGCTTAAAGAAAACAAGAATTATTCAGAAATAAAAACTATACAAGATTTTTCTGGGAATGATAGATGTGTAATTGCAAAAGTAGGCAAAATTTAGAAATATTAAATTGCAAGATTATTTGTTTTATGATATTTGTAATAAAAATACAGTGTTACTATTTTATATTAAAAAGCAAGTAACATAGTAGATTAAGCTATAATTATAATATGTGTAATTTATATTAAGGAAGTGATAGAAATGTCTTTTTCATCAGATTTGAAAATGGAACTAAGTCAAATAAATAATTTGAAGAATAAACAAGAAGTTTATGCAGAATTTCTTGGTTATTTGGCGTCTAATAATATAGATGTGAAAGGTAGAAATGTAAAGTTTTCAACTGAAAGTGAGTACAACATAAATAGGTTTGCTAAGCTATTGAATAACTTAGAGATTAAGGATTACAAGATAAATATAACTGGCAAAACATACAGTATTACATATAAGTGTGATGAAATCCCAGTTTTAGAAGATGCAGAGAATTATTTACAACAAGATAACTTGAAAAAAGCATATATAAGAGGAAACTTCTTGGGTGCAGGTTCAATAAACAACCCAAGGAATAAATACCATTTGGAAATAATTTTTAAAGATAAAGAATGTGCGGAATTTACATTAAAATTATTAAATGAATATTCTATTGGGGCTAAAATTTTAGAAAAAACAGTTTATCTAAAAGATGGAGAAGAAATATCTAAAATGTTAGCTTTAGTGGGTGGTCATTCTACTGTGTTAAAGTTTGAAGAAATTCGTGTGCTTAGAGAGATGAAAAACAATGTAAACAGAATTGTAAATTGTGAGACGGCAAACCTTAATAAGACTATAAATGCAGCTGTTAAGCAGGCTGAACTTATAAAAAAATTGAAGAAGTCTGGTAAGTTTAATAATCTGCCAGAAGACTTAAAAGAAATTGCAAATTTAAGAGAAGAAAATCCGGAAGCAACATTAGAGCAGTTAGGAGCAATGCTTAAAAATCCAATTGGGAAGTCTAGTGTTAGCCATAGATTCAAGAAAATAGAGGAGTATTTGTAGAAATAAATGGAAGAAAAAGAGATAGGATTATACATACACATGCCATTTTGCAAGCAAAAATGCTATTATTGCGATTTTGTTTCATATCCGAATAGATATGAAATGGTGGAAAGATACATTAAATGTTTAAAGAGTGAAATTGTGCAATATGCTAATGAAAATAGGATTATGCACGAGCATGGCTTAGAACCAAAGTTTATAATAAAAACAATTTACATAGGAGGTGGCACGCCATCTTCTATTGATGAATTGTATATTTTGAATGTGATGGAGACTATAAAAGCTAATTTTGAAATTGATGAAGAGGCTGAAATTACTATTGAAGTAAACCCTGGCACTGCTAGTAAAGAAAAGCTAAAAACATATAAAGAAGCTGGAATAAACAGAATAAGCATTGGTCTGCAAGCAGTTCAAGATAGATTGCTTAAAAGCATTGGCAGAATTCATAATTATAGTGATTTTGAAAACACCTTCGAGTGGGCACGAGAGGCAGGATTTGATAATATAAATGTTGATTTGATGTTGGCTCTTCCAAACCAAACTCTTGATGATTTAAAGGAAAGTGTAAAGACAATAGCAAATTTAAAACCAGAGCATATTTCTGTGTATTCTTTGATAGTTGAAGAAAATACAAAGATGGAAAAAATGGTACAAGATGGAACAGCAATTTTACCAACAGATGAAGAAGAGCGAGCAATGTATTGGTTTGTAAAGGATTATTTGGAAAAACATAAATACAAACACTATGAAATATCTAACTTTGCAAAGCCGGGGTTTGAATCAAAACACAATACAGATTGTTGGAAACAAAAAGAATATATTGGAATTGGAGCTGCAGCATGCTCTTTTATGGACAACAAAAGGTATTCTAATATAGAAAGTCTAGAGCAATATATTGAGAATATAGAAAATGGCAATCCAAATAGAAATTTGGTGTTAAACGAAACCTTAAATGAAGAAGATAAGATGAATGAATTTATGATGCTTGGACTTCGAAAAATAGACGGAGTAAATATAGGGGATTTTAAGAAAATTTTTGGAGTAAATCCAATTATGAAATATTGTAAAACATTAGATAAACTTACTCATGAAGATTTAATACAAGTTGATGAAAATAGCATAAAATTGAGTAAAAAAGGCATTGATTTAGCAAACTTAGTATGGGAAGAATTTGTGTAAAATTTCTGCAAGGACAAATGCAAAAATATAAATTTTAAACACTGATAAATTGGCAAAAATTGTGAATTTGTTGTAAAACATGCTTAAATGATTATACACAAGAAATACACAGAAAAATATGATTTTTCAGAATAGACAAATGAAAAAAATTGTGATATTATTAGCCCGATAAAATATAATTATATTTAGTCAGCATATTATAAAAATTAAGTCAAGATTGGCTTAATTTGAAACCTAAAGAGGTATAAAATGAATTTTAAATTAGAGGAACTTACAAAAGACAATGAAGCACAATATTTAGAACAGGTTGCTAATTTAGAACAAGTGGTTATGGAAAACATGGAGGCAAGAGGCCAAAGCGGTCAGCTTTTTCCAACAGGCAGAGAGGATATTTCTGCATATGCACATTCTAAAGAAAATTCGGTCTTTGTTGCAGTTGATGAAAATGGCAAGGTTATTGCTGCAACATATATTACACAAGGGCAACAACCGTTTACGTACAATGATATAACAAAATATTTCAAATATGGAGATGATTATAATCAATACGTAAAAAACAAGTACAAAACCTTGCAAGATTATAGAAAAGACATGTTAAGTATTTATAAGCTGAAAGTACAGGCTTTTAAATATGCTAAAGCAAAAATTTTAGCAAAGTTTCCACAATATGGAGAAAATATTATCGCGTTTTTGAAACATGAAGTAGATGAAGAAAACAATCATTTTCACGAAAAGAGTGTACTTAGAGAATTACTAAATAAGTACATGTCAGAATACATGCAAGCACAGGAACAAAAGCATCCAGGATTAATGGAAAGATATGAGATGTTTTACTGGATTACTGCTGATGATATTGCAAAAGAGTTTGGAAAACAGGACGTAGAACCAAATGATGTTGAGGCAAGAGAGCTAGAAACGATAATAGGGCGAGAAAAAGCAGAACTAGAGTATAAAAAAATATTACATAAAGGACCATTAGTAATACACGAAAAACCAGAATTTAATGTAAAAAAATATTATACGGCAAAACCATCTAACTCAATAGAATTAGACACATACATAACAGACCCACGAGATAGAAGGTCGGGGCTTGCAAGAATTTTATTATCAGAAGGCATTACAAAACATATGGAACAATTCTTTGAAAATGAGAGTGAACAAGAAATATTTTTATGCTCAACATTGCATAGAGATAATCTTTCATCAAAATATGTATCTGAATTTTTTGGTTTAACAGACAGCTTATATGTAAAAAGAAGAGATGGCAGAGATAGAGAGGTTCACATTTGTAGAGTAGGAAGAGATGAGTATAAAAAATATTTAGACCATATAAAAAAGAAAGTTGCAATATTGTATGGATATAATCCAGAAGGTATAGCAATACCTGCTAGTGAAGAAATTGAAATATTAAAGGAACAACTAGGGTATGAACAACGTGAAATATCAAGGCTAAAAAGAGCTAGAACAGCTCAGACGTATAATGGAAAGATAAATTTTAAACAAAGAAAAATAGAAAAAATTATTTCACTTAATGAGAGAATAAAAGAGCTACAAGAAGAAGTTGAAAAATAAGGAGGAAAAATTATGGAACAAGAATATTCATGGCCAATAGAGCCAAAGTATAAAGTAACAGAACATGATAAATATGGAATTAGAAAGAATCACTACGTTTTATTCAAACAAAGAGCACATTCTGGGTTTGATATAACAGCAGACATTGGAACAGAAGTGCACCCAATAGCAGATGGAACTGTATTACTTGCAGAATTTGATGGTACTACAACAGAAGGATTTGATGCCTTTAACGATGGTTATGGTAATAAGGTAGAAATACTAAATAATGATGGTAGAAGAGTAGTATATGGACATTTAAGAGAATCTTATGTTAAGCCAGGAGACAAGGTTATACGTGATATGGTAATAGGAATAACAGGTTGTAGTGGAGGCTCAAGAGTGCCACACTTACATGTAGAAGTTAGAAAGTCTAACACAGAAGAAACGGGATTAGATTACACGATAGACCCATTAACAGTATTACCCAAAAAAGATTTGAGCAAATTAACAAAAGAATTTACTCAAGAGCCATATGCAACATTATGGAGAAAAATGGCATCAAATGAGCCATGGAGCTTTAAAAAGACGGATATACCATATTGCGAAGACAAAGAATTTATTAGATAGGAGAGCATTATGAAAGAGAAATTTATTGAATTATTAAGATCAACTAAGAGAGAAGGAATAGAGAATTTACTAAACTTCTTAGAAAAATCAGATTTTTATACAGCACCAGCGAGTACAAGATTTCATGGAAATTATGAGGGTGGGCTTTTAGAACATAGCATGAAAGTATATGAAATATTTAAAGAAAAAATAAAGGCGAGCGGTTTATCAACTCCAGAAGATACAGTTATAATTGCTCCACTTTTACACGACATTTGTAAAACTAATTACTACAAAGTAGATTATAGAAATGCAAAAAATGCAAGAGGAGAATGGGAGAAAGTTCCATATTATGCTGTTGAAGATACAATACCATATGGGCATGGTGAAAAATCTGTAATGATGATTACAGAATACATGAAATTGACTAATGAAGAAAAATATGCGATTCGTTGGCATATGGGCTTCACAGAGCCAAAGGAATTGTATGGAACAATTGGAGAAGCATATAAAAAATATCCAATAGCATTATTATTAAATGAAGCAGATTTAGAAGCAACATATTTTTATAATATTTAGGTTAATAAAAAGAGAAGATGGGGAGAATTATCTCTACATCTTCTCTTTTTTAGGCTTTAGCTGGTCAAGAGTGCCTAATTCCTGTTACCAAATTTTTGTTAGTAAGCTTGTTGGATTTGAATGCTTCAGCAGCGTACCATGCTGCATTGGAAATAAATTCGTAGGTGTTTTCAGTACCATCGTCCAAAGCCCAAAGGGAATAGGCAATGTTATACATGTAATTTTTTCCTATTGCAGGTACACGGGTATCGCTTTTTGGAACTCCAAAGATAGAAAGTGCGTGGAAAAGCCGAGCATAATTGTCTGCGTACATTTCCTTTTCGGAGGTATGATTGATTTCATGAATGATCCGTTCGATCACCTCTTTATGAATTTCTCGTAATTCCCCTTTCTTTAGATTGAACCGTCCGAAAATTTCGAGGTATCCGTATTCGGGATTATCCCAAAAGGATTTTGGGATAATTATTTTATAAGAAAGTCCTTCTCGAATTGTTCTGCAATCCGAGAATCCTTCTTGAAAGCCCCGAAGCAAACGCCAAATAAGTTTATTAAGTTTTTCTCTTTCGACCATGTTATTAGCCTCCTAAAGTGTTATACAATAATAAATATAACATATTTACATAATGTTGTAAAATTAGCGTTTGAAAATTTGATAACAATAGGAAAAACTAAAATTTTACAGTATTATTAGCACGCTTTTATAAAATTTGAAATGGTATTTTATTTTGATAAACATCAAAAATAAAACGAAAAAATCCTTAAACCTATTTACAATATTTTTTATGTTTGATAAAATTATAAACGACAAATGTCGTTTTAAAATTCTATAAATAGTTTGTAGAAATAATTATAGAAATAAAAAGAGGAGGCATACTAATGAAAAAACAATTTCTAAAAATATAAGAAATATAAAAATACATAGGAAAGGATTTGAAAAAAATGAATAAAAAAATTAGAAAGGCTGAAAGTCTTACGGCTGTATACACAAGTAATCTTAGTGAAAAAGGAATAACGCTTATTGCACTAGTTGTTACAATAGTTGTCTTATTAATATTAGCAGGAGTAAGTATTAATTTAGTAATTGGGGATAATGGAATAATAACAAAAGCAAAACAGGTAGCGTCAGCTACAGAAGAAGTGAGTGCAAAAAATGACATGGAATTATTCTTAACCGGATTGAGAATGGATAAAGAGCTGGATGCAAGCTTTAGATTAGCAGATTATTTAAGTTCAAATATAGGAAATGAAGGAATAGAAGACTTCTTAAATAATGGAGATGGAACAGCCCAAGTAGCATATAAAGGAAATAAATATTCTGTAAATCTAGAAGATTATACATTTGAATATTTAGGAAAAACAAATGGAATGGGAGTAAACAGACACATAAAACAAGTTCTAGACAATAATAATGAAGACGTTCCAGGAATAGCAATGGTAGAAGCAGGAGAGATAGAAACAGAGGATTTAGGCTGGAAAGTACTAAGTATAAATGATGACGGAACAGTAAATTTAATAGCAAATAACAATACAGGATTTGAAGTATCACTATCAGGAATAAATGGATATACGAATGGAGTAAAAGCATTAAATGAAATATGTTCGAAATTATATAGTGGTCTAGAGATAAATGGAAAGAAAGTGCTATCAGCAAGAAGCGCAAATTTAACAGACTTTTATGATGTAACATATCAGTTAAATAGAAAATATGAACAAGGGAAAAAAATACAACCGGTTATAAACACAAAAGATGTAGAAAATGATGGATATTCAACGGAACAGATTAGTGATTATATAGATGCAAGTAATACATCAGGAGCTCAAGCAAGCAATACAAATATGCTTTTAGCAAGTACTTCACCAACAATAAGAAGTATAAAATCTGCAACAAATAAAATATCAGCGGATATACGAAATACAGGAAATAATTATTGGTTAGCATCAAGAGAAACATGGTATGGTTATGATTCGCAAGGTGGGAAAGTACAATATTCCGAAAATATAGCATATGATTGTTATGCTATAAATTATATAAGAACAGATGGTGCATATACTGATTACAATTTATTTCAAGTTAATGGATTTAATACAACAGGCTCAAATTCAACATACAATTGTGCATTGCGCCCAGTAATAACAGTATCAGCAGATAGTGTACCAGATAAAACAATAGGAGCAAGTGTAAACACAGACTCATTCTATAAAGGAAAGTATGGAGCAGAGGCACACGGATATGTAAAAGCAGATTCAATAGCAAGTCTATTAGGAATAGATATCAAATCAGTAAATAAGATAAATTCAGGATTACCAACCAAAGAAGCAGATATGACATGGACAAAGTTAACAGATGGTGGTTATGATGCATTAACAGGAAATTTTGATACAAGCAAATATGACTATTATATAGCAGATAGAGCAACAAGTTTGCAAATGAGATTAACAGGAGCAGCAGGATACAACAATGGAGTATTAGCCATGGATACAGTATGTAATAATCTATATGGAAACTTAACAGGGATAAAATTAAGTGATGGATCAACGAAAAAGGTAAAAGTAGTACTAGCAAGAAATGCAAAATTCGAAGACTTTTACGATGATAGCAACTTAAGTAATGGAGCATACGGTGGCATATGGAGTACAAATGCAAATGATAGTACAGCACCAAATAAGATAACTTCGACAAATAATAGATATGCACCAACATTATTTACGCAATATGAAGGAGGAGACAATTTAGATACGAGTAATCCAAGTAAGGGATATTCAGATGCAAAAATAAGTTCATATATATTAAGTAATGCAGGAACAAGCTCATTTGTGTCAAATGATCAAAAAAACTTATACGCATATGAGAAATATGATGCAGACCCGGGATTAAAGGTAATATATAATGCATATTGGGGAGGAGCAAACAGAAATACAGCAAGAATAAATATAGGAAGAGAATATTGGCTTTCGTCGCGCTGCGTCTATGCGAATTTGGGCGGCAATAGCTTCTACTTGCGCTATGTGTCAGGGGGTTCTTTATCGCCCAGCCGTGTGTTCGGCTCTTACGACGGCACGTACTCTATTTGTCGCAGTCTCCGCCCAGTCTTGCAGGTTTCTAAATAATTAAATTAAAAATAAGCAAGTCTACATAGACTTGTTTAAAACAACAATATAGTAATTAAGTAGATAACTTAATTGAAAAATAGTGGCTTAAAAATACTAGCTTAATATGCTAGTATTTTTGCATAATATAAGAAATTTTTTGCAAAATAATATTGGTGAATTTATATGAAGATTTCATGGTTAAAATTAGAAAATGATGGTAAAAACTTTAGGATTCCAGCAAATCTGGGAATGGATGTGTTTTCTGTTAATAGTACAGAAAATGTTGATAATAAAATAGATGAATTAATAAAAAGCAATTACAATACAATAATAGTATCAAATGATGTAGCGGGGCTTTCAGAAAAAATTAATAAAGAGTATTTATATAATAAAAATGTGAATATTGTTATAAGTAAAGATAGAGATAATAATAAGAAATAAGACCATATATTAATATGGCACTGTATAAGTTGGTGGAAAAAACATAAAATTTTTGGGAGGTAATTTTGGAAGAGATTCTCATTTTATGTATTGGAGATAGCAAATTAATAGGTGATAGTTTAGGACCATTAATAGGTTCTTTTTTGGAAAGAAATAAATCTGATATTGGAAATAATGTAAAAGTATTGGGAACACTAGAAAAGCCGATAGGATATAATGATTTAATAGAAATTGGAAAACATATAAACTACAACAAAGAATATTATACAACAATAATTACAATAGATTCAGCACTTGGAAGCAATCAAAATATAGGAAAAATATTAATAGATAATACAACATTATGTGCTGGAAGTGGTGTAAATACAGGAGAAAAATTAATAGGAGATATATCAATAAGAGGTATTGTTGGAAAAAACTATGATGATATAAAACAAAATATACAAGAACTTGAAAATGTTTCGACGAATCTTGTAGAAAATATGGCATGCAAGATTATTTTTAAAATTTTGAATTTGTTTAAAGTATAAAAAAACTGATTATGGCAATAATTCCTATATAAAATATAGGAGGTACATAATGAGTAAAGAAAATACTAGAAATGTAATTATATTAAAAAATCTTCCTTCTAACTTGATAGCAGAGGCTATATTAGTTGTAAAAGATAAAAAGCAGGTAGCAGATTACATGAAAGAATCTGAGTTTGGTGCAAATAAAGATGTTTCTAATTGTAAAACTTATAACAACGGTATAATTTATGGAGAAATGAAAACAGAGTCATTAAAGAAAATTGAAAATGTGAAAAAGGAAGACAGAAAATATGTGATAAAAGAAGCGGAAATTGTAGTCTCAAATTATATAAAAAGAATAGAAGATAATTTGGCAGATAGAAAGATAGATAGATTAAAAAAATCATATAAGAAGACAAAAAAATTAAATGTTTTTCTGGCAATGACAACCATAATAAGCATATTGCTAGCTATATTTATTTGAAAGAAATAATGTAAACGAATAAAACCTTGACCTTTGGAATATAAATCTATAAAAAGATAAACACAAAGGAAGAGGTGTTTTTTTATGGAAAAATCTATTAGCCAAGAGGAGCGCATTAGAAGAGCAGAGGAAATATATAGTAGAAGAAGATATAACAATAGATATGGAGAGAGCCTATATAGAAGCGGTGAAACGAGAAACAGATATCAGCCACAAGAGACTAGAAAAATAAAAGGCAAAATTATTAATAAGATGATTATTCAAATGATTGTGTGCGTGATAATTTATACTTGCATATATATGCTTCAATATTCTAATTATTTATTTTCAAAAGATATGGTGGATAAAACAAAAGAGGTTTTGTCTTATGATATTAGCATAGAAAATTTGTATAATAAATCAAATGAATTTTTTTTGAATTTGCAGAAAAAAATTAATTGGGGTGTGAATAATGAACCAAATGATAATGTGAATGAGGAAGCTCAAGACCAAAATACAGAGGAGAATAACATTGAAAATAGTAATGCGGAGTCTAGTGAAAATACTAGTGAAGCTAATAATGAAAATGTTGATAATTCTGAGATTTCGCAAAATGATGCGAATACAGAAGTGACAAATAATGACACAACACAGCCTGCAGTTGGTGGAGCCGATGAGACTCAACAAGAGGAAGAAAAGTCACAAGAAGAGCAAGATATAGAATATGTAAAACAAAATGTGAGCATAATCTGGCCAATAAAAGGAGTTATAACTTCAAGGTTTGGAAACAGAACTCCAACCGAAATTGTAACTGCAAACCATAAAGGTTTAGATATAGCAGGAAATATGGGAGACAACATAGTATCCGCAATGGACGGAACAGTTGTACAATACTCTGAAGAAGGGGATTATGGCAAACATTTACGCATTCAAAGTGGAGAAGTACTTACCTTGTATGCTCATTGTAGTGAACTTCTAGTACAAGAAGGAAGCACAGTAAAGCAAGGAGATGTAATCGCAAAAGTTGGAGCAACAGGAAGAGCAACTGGTCCACATCTACATTTTGAAATACGAAGAGATGATAGATTTATAAATCCAGAGTTGATATTGGGAAGTTTATAATGGCAGAGCTAAAATAATTAGAAAGGATAATATTATGCAAATAAAAATTAATTTGAAGGTCTTTCTTTTTTTGTTGATATTTTTAATAACAAGGCAAATAAAAATATACGCACTACTCATGTGTCTAGCGTTAATACACGAATTGGGACATGTAATGGCTGGAATAATATTAGGGTTCAAACCCGAATCTATATCTATTATACCAACTGGTTTTTCTGTAAAATTCAAAAATGATTGTAAAAATTATAATAAAAAAATAAAAAATGGTAATATGCTTGCGCTAAAAAAAGCCATAATTGCTTTTTCAGGACCACTTGTAAATTTAATAATTATGGCAATTTCAATAATATGCTACAAGATAACAGTAATTTCAGAGATAGCAGGCATATCAATAGAACTATTAATATATTCAAATTTATTGATATTTATATTTAACATGTTACCGATATATCCGCTTGATGGTGGGCAAATTTTGAAGGAAATAGTACATATAAAATATGGATTATTTACAGCTTATGTTATTACAAATAAAATATCAAATGTAGTTGTAATAATTCTAACCGCATTTGCAAGTTTTGCCATATTAGAATACAAAAACATAGCAATATTAATAATCATTGCTTACTTGTGGGGGCTTGTGGCAAATGAAAATAAAAAATATAATTTAAAATTAAAAATATGGAAAAATTTTAAATTTATAGATAATTGCTAATTTTTGAGAACATAAAAAAGAATAAAACATCAATATACTAATATATTTATTATATGTTTAGGAGGTATTGGTGTGTTTGAATTTTTTAGAGCCATATTATTTAAGAAAATATTATTGATTTGTTTAATTTTTATATTAATTGTCATAATTGCAACAATAAGCTGTAACACGAATATCATAAATAGATTAACAAAAACAAATTCTGTAAATAGTATAATTAATTCAAATGTTGTAGGAGCAGAATATTTAAACCAGATGTCAAATATATCAACTGAAGAACTAGTGGAAGATTTAGAAAAAGAAAAATCATATATAAAGTGGGTGGATTTTAAAGGAACCGCAGTAGTGCTGAAAAAATTAGCCGATACTGATATTAATTCTCATGTTAATAATGAACAAATACAATTTAATTGGATTGAATTAATGGCATATTTAGGATGCAAGTATGGCGGAGAACTATCTTTATTTAAAGATAAAGATTTAGAAAATTTATTAAACAGTTTACGCGAAGGGAAGACTATGAACGAGTTGACAGCAAATATGAAGCTTTACAATTATTTTTTTCAGAGTTATGATGCCATTTTCCATGAATATATTGGAGAATATGAAATAGCAACTGTAGATGAACAAGGCAACAAAAAATATGTAAAAAAATATGGCTTAAAAGCATTTTCTCCTATAGCTAAAAATTATTATTTTAGTCATTACAAGGATTTTGGCTCTGCAAGGTCTTATGGATATAGAAGAGTACATTTAGGAAATGATTTGCTACGGAAGTATTGGGACACCTATTGTAGCTGTAGAATCTGGCTACATTGAAGCCCTTGGATGGAATCAATATGGTGGTTGGAGAGTTGGTATACGAAGCTTCGATGGTAAAAGATATTATTATTACGCACATCTACGAAAAGACCACCCTTATGCAAAAGATTTATGTGAAGGACAAATTGTAACAGCCGGAGACGTGATAGGATATCTAGGAATGACAGGCTATAGTAGCCATGAAAATGTGAATAATATAAACATTCCACATTTGCATTTTGGAGTGCAACTTATATTTAATGAAGTTCAAAAAGATGGAAACAATCAGATTTGGATTGATGTGTATGAGATAATAGAATACTTAAAAAGAAACAGTTCACAGGTTTATATGGCATATCCAGACACAAGGGATTATGAAAGAAAATTTGATATGATGCAAAATGAATAGAATTTTTATATGATAATATGGAGCGATTACGAAACAGGTATGCGAAAAAATATATCTGCAAAGTAATGCTTCTTTTATATAATTCGATTTATTTTATTATACTC
>ENA-ORNP01000514-ORNP01000514.1-human-gut-metagenome-genome-assembly--contig:-NODE-514-length-46318-cov-9.564728_pt1 | contig 46318 bp, 65 predicted proteins | sample MGYA00242119_ERZ509030 | MGnify/ENA primary metagenome ERZ509030 (study PRJEB26280, sample SAMEA2338708) | human gut metagenome | biome: human gut; feature: human-associated habitat; material: faeces... | reverse complement strand
TGCATCGCAGCGGCTCTTGTTTTTTCATTTCATCGCGTTCCGACCGCGTCAATGCTTCGTCGGAGGAGCACGCTTCAGCAGCTCCTGGATCTTCTCGATCATGGCCTGTGACGAAAACGGCTTCGGAAACACATAGGACGCGCCGAGCTCGGTCGCGTCCCGCACGATCTTCTGCGTCGGCAGGACCGTCATAAGAATCGTCGAGAGCCGATGCCCACGCTCCTGCAGCTGCCGGAGGACATGAAAGCCTCCCTTATGCGGCAGCATATCGTCCAGCAGAAGGATGTGTGGCTTGTGGCATTGAATCGTCTCCATCACCTCATGCTCCTCCCGCGCGTGGAACACGTGAAAGCCTCCGTGCTCGTGCAGGGACTCCAACAGCAGCGTACTGAAGCCCTCATTGTCATCTGAGAGTAAAATCCTTTTCCGATGCGGCATTTCTGTCCGCCCCCTCCAATTTGATTTGATTTTACACAACTGACCTTGTATAAAATAACGCGATCGGATCGAATTTTCAATTCCCTTTATAAATCTTAACGCGATCTTTGCACCAGCCCGCGCAGGGCGGCGGGTCTGTTTTCACCCGTCCGCGCGGTCATAAATACGCACTCAACGCATGCCATCCAGAATAAATAAGCAAAAGTTCAAAGAATATATTTTATTGTATGTTTATGCGATTGACGCCGCATGTATTTTGTTTTAGAGTATAGATGGTCATCTGTACGCAGTTCCTCTTACGATTGCTCGGCCCTTCCCTTGGAAAAAATCAAGGTACTATGGCCTCGGCTGACTTCTTGCAGTTCGTTGTTACTACGGCTTTCGGATTTTTTCCCTACCCCCCCTCCGCAAGACCTCCCCGGGTAAAAGCAACAACTCTCTTCCCATGTAACCGCCACATTTACCGCATGGGATTTGGGCAGCATTGGACTTTGTGTTGCTAAGCACACTCGTCCGTCCCTATACGGCCTACTATGTGATTTCTGTTCGTCGGTTCAGGAGTTTGCCTGCCGGCATTCTTTTCCCTGCTGACATCCATCTTCCTTCAGATTCCACCTCACGGGGAACACCCTTGCCTTCGGCTAACGCTTCCTACTGCCGAGCGTGCAGTGGTCTTTCACCACATAATGTTGAACATGCCGGACGCACATATAAAACGGAGCTGCCATGATTGTGGCAGCTCCGTTTTATATTCTTAAATGTAACATATATGCCATCGGAACTCTTCGCGATTGCTACGCTCTGCTATTTTATCCCTCGCACAGAATATCGATCAGCTCGTCTGCCTGCAGCCCTGCGAAATAGCGGGCTGTCTCCACACCGTCAAGCGCCGCCGTGTAGCCGGCACGGTCCGGCGTATGTCCGACAAAACGCGCCGCCAGCGCCTCCGGCTCCTCCGCGCTGAAGAAATCTCCCTTAAAGGTGACCGCCGAGACGAGGCCGTGCTCGACCGTGATGTACGCCTCGATCAGCCCGCAGCCGTCCACGCGGCGGCGGCGCAGCATCGTGCAGGCAGGGGATTTCCCATAGTTCCACTCCCAGGTGGCATAGCGCTCCGCGCGCAGCTTCTCCACCGCCGCAAGGTCGTCGGGCGTCAGCGGGTATTCCTCGCCCGGGTTCTCACGCAGAATGTTTTCCAGCAGGATACGGCGGAACTCCGGCAGCGTGACCCGCTCGGGCAGATGCTCGGCGACATTCGTCACACGGCTGCGCACCGAGCGGATTCCCTTGGTCTGGATCTTCGTCGGGTCGACACGCAGCGCCTCGCCGACAACGGAAAGGTCCGAATCGAACATGATCGTGCCATGATGCATCACGCGGCCCTGACGGAGGTACTGCGAGTTACCGGAGAACTTCTTCCCGTCGATCGTGATGTCGTTGCGTCCGTTCACTTCCGCCCTGACGCCAAGCGCCGCCAGCGTGCGCACGACCGGCTCACAGAAGAGCTTCATATCCAGCGTGCCGCTCCCGCCGGCATCTGTGATAAAGGTGAAATTCAGGTTGCCCATGTCGTGGTAGACCGCGCCGCCGCCGGAGAGGCGGCGCACCACACGGATGCCGCGCTCGCGCACGGCTTCTTCGTTGATCTCGGAAATGGTATTCTGGTATTTGCCGACAATGATCGCATTGTCGTTCTGCCAAAGCATGAAGTACATCCGGTCGCGCGGCAGGCAGTCGAACACATACTGCTCCATTGCCAGATTGTAACTCGGGTCCGTCGTCATCAGGTCCAGATAAGATAGCTTCATCGTTGTCTCCTTAATTGCCGTTATCCTTTTTCAGATGGGCGCTCAACTGCCGCGCCATGATCTGATGGCCCTCCGGCGTCGGTATCCCTATTATCGTATGCACACCCAGGCTCAGCAGCTGATTCAGCATCGCTCCCATATTGGCCCGTGCGCCGGTATCCGTTCCCGAGAAGAAAATATCATTGGCACCGCCCATCAAGAGCACCAAAGGGCGCTGTGCACCGATATCACGATTCGCCAGCAGCGCGCGCAGCCGCACCAGCATACCGCCGGTCGTGTCCCCGCTGATGCCTTCGTTCACGATCTCCCAGCCCGTCTCCTGTGCGCACAGCCTTGTCCACCGCTGGGACGGCCGCACACCATACCCGAAGGTCAGGCTGTCGCCGATGCAGATCAGTTTCATTTCTTTTCACTCTCGCATTTTCCCGAATATGCCACCACTTGTTCTCTGTTTCCGCATTGTAACACACTTTATTTGAAGTCTCAAGAAATATTTGTTGTACTCCGCAGGCCATGCCCCGTTTTCTGATTCCTTGATCCACGCTGCGTCAAAGTCTCACGGGACGAACTGTAGCCCCTGACGAGCATACTTGTCTCGCCGAAGTTGTCTAATCCCATATCGGTCTATCGCTATCGATCCCCGCTATCATGCAGTCCGCTTTGACCACGTCGCCAATCTCCAATGGGGCAAGAGCCTCCAGCCCACGCGCGTAATAATTACTGGAAATGGGAAACGGGATAGACACCGTGCCGTACTCCGGGTGAGCGGGGTTCCTGAGTTCCGCTTGCAGTATCATTTTCTACGCTCCTTCCTTTCCTCGATCTCCTCCATGTCGGTTTTGAGACAGGTCCCGTCCCTGTGCCAGCAGATAAAACCGTGTCTGGCATGAGGGCAGCCCTTACACCGCTCACTGCGGCGACATACAAGCGGCTCAGTTTCCTCTCGTGGAGGAGTGGGCGCAAAGAGCGGGGAACTGCGTCGATCGGATTCGTATTTCATCTTGTGGTTCCTCCTACAAAAAACAGCGGCGTCGAATGATCGACACCGCTTACATACTTTGTTCCATTGTCTGCGTCTGTTCCGGAGATTCCGGCAATAGGCACTTGATCTGCTCCATGATGGTCTTGATCTCCTTTTCCCTTCCGATAGATAGACCCTCGTCCTGCTCGCAAACGAAAGCCAATGCCCGATGCATCTCGGCGAGTTGTTCCGGTTCAAATAATGCTTCCTTGGGAAGAAGCCCGCTGCGTCGGACAAAGTCGTGCTTGGCCTCCTCGTAGCCGTTTTGGAAGTAGTGACCGTGGTGGACACCCTTGCGGTCCCAATCCCACTCCCACGTCACAAACTGGACGCCGCGCTCGGTGGGGTGGCCCGCCAGCACCGCGCTGCCAAAGTCCGCAAGGACGCGGTAGTCGCCCTCCAGCCCCGTGGCTTGGAGCTTCGGTGCGCGCTCCATCGCCGTCATGTATTCCGCGGTCATGGCAGCGATATGGATGACGGTCTGCAAAGCGTCCTGCGCGCCGATGCCATCCACGTTCTCCTGCCGGTACAGCACACTGCCCCTTCCGGAAACTCGGCAGAGGTAGTGATTCTCCCATCGGACGGGCAGGTGCTGATCCTCGATGCGCTCCGGCTCAAAGCCGGCGTGTACCAAGCTGATTTTGAGTTCCTCGAGGTACCGGAGCTGCGCCATGTTGGTTTGATCGTTCATTTCGAAATCCTCCTATAAAATGCGAAAGGCCGGAGCGTCCTGTAACACTCCGGCTTTTTAAGGTAATGCGGTTCGAATATAAAAAAGCATCACACTCGAATTGAGTGCGGTGCCTGGAGCTGGTGGGGTGACTCGAACACCTGACCTGCTGATTACAAAGTGTATCCGAGCGCTGAGCCTGCCGCGGTACAGTGGCTGGCCGCGAAAGTAAAAGCGGCCCCATTGAAAAACGACCTCCGGCTCAAGCAGCCAGAGGTCGTTTGCAAGATTTCTAAAGATTTTTCTTAATATGACAGGAACGGCAGCCTTATCCGGTCGGTACGCCGGACGACATAGAACAGTACGTACAACGCCATGGGAAAACAGGCGCCCAGCCAGCTGTAATCGGATTGGATCAGCAGGTTGAACAGGGCGTGCATCGTTGCGGAAACGGTAAAGAGTCCGAAGATACCGGTGCAAAACAGCTTCCTTTGCTTTTTGACGTAGGGCAGTCCCGCGCCGATGATCATGGTGCACAGGCCATGCATCAGGCTGGCGGACAAGCCGCGCAGCGCTGCCCAGCCCAACGTTACCACTGTCAGGTTCTGCACGAGGATGGCGGTGTTCTCCAAAATAGAAAAGCCGATGCCGACGGACATGGCCGCGGGCAGAATGTCCTTGCGGTCATCGCTGAAAAAGACGGCAAACACCAGTACCGGCAAGGCCTTGAGGAGTTCCTCCGTCACCGGCGGGACGGTAAGGTAATGCGGTTTGAAAAGAGTATATGATCGCAAGGGATGCGAACCGATTGGGGTCAATACTCCCTAAAATCTCCAAAATTCGCCGGAAACGCTCGGTTCGCATCCATATAAATCTCTCCAAATAGTTGCAAAAAGCCGCGAAATCGTTTGATTTCACGGCTTTTTATGGTGGACTCTGACCCCTCAAATCCGAACCCCTTCCCGGAAGAAGGGGAAACCCGGTATGTCTTGTTTTTACAAGAGGTCAAATTGTATGCGGTAGTGATACGAAAGCCGTCAGGCTCGTCCCAGACCGTGACAGAGTTCACTATGAGGTCAATGATAATTCTTCTAAACCCTTCATCTTCCAGGTTACCACCCTTGAACTTCTCAAGCCAGAATATGATTTGTTCCCGGTCAATCCGGCACACATACTTTTCTTCTTCCTCCAATAGACGGAGGATTTTCTTTTTGTCTTTTTCCAGCTCTACAAGCCGCTCCATTAAAGAGTCAGAAGCAATGCCTTTTTCGATGGCCTTTGTGATGTTGGCAATTCCGCTCTCTATTTCTTTCTTCCGCTCAGTCAGTTCCGGGATACGGGTATTCTCTTTCAAGTCCTGATCTGTCTGAGCCATAGCCATATCAGCCAGCTCTTCAATGACTTCATCGGTCATGAGTTCCATTGCGTCTTGTGCAACAATCCGTTCTATCCATTCTTTCTTCAAAGGACGCTTGTCGCAGGAATGATGACGCTTCCGAGAGTAACAGGTGTAATAGTTATGAACGGCTCTGGTTTTGCTGGTTCCGCTTTCCCCGTTCATAGACCCTCCACAATGGCCGCAGAAGAGCTTTCCGGCTAAGAGGTAATCTACCTTAGCCTTACCCCTTGCCGGGGCTTCTGCGTTGACTGAGAGCCTATGAGATACCGTTTCAAATAATTCCTTGTCAATGATGGCCGGAACCCCGCCCTCAATGCGAATATCACGGTAGGTGTAAACCCCAATGTACCTTTCGTTGCGGAACATGGACTTGAAACTGTTCCGGTTGAATTCAGCACCTTTGGCTGTCCGGTAACCTTTGGTATTGAACATACGGCATATTTCAGCAACAGTCTCTCCGTTGGCATATAGCTGAAAGGCTTCCTGTACGATATGAGCTGTGTTCGGGTCAACAACGAGCTTGTGATCCTCAATCTTGTAGCCGAGAGGAACATGACCACCAATGCTGTGACACTTCAAGGCAGATTCTCTCATTCCCCTGGTGATCTTTTGTGAGAGGTCAGCGGAATAGAATTCAGCCATACCTTCCAGAACAGCTTCAAGAATGATACCTTCCGGCTTTTCGGAGATAGCTTCTGTGGCTGAGATTACACGAACACCATTTTTCCTGAGTCGGAATTTGAATAAGGCACTGTCTGTTCGGTTCCTGGCAAATCGGTCTAACTTCCACACTATAACATACTTCCAAGGTTTCTTCTCGCTGTCCCGTATCATTTCTTGGAAGTGAATACGCTTCTCTACATCTTTCCTGGCGGTTGTGGCCCGGTCAACATAGATGGCAGCTATGCGGTATCGGTTTACTTTACAGAAGGAACGGCAGTCCCGAAGTTGGCCCTCAATGGATTGTTCACGCTGTCTTTCAGAGCTGAATCGAAGATATAGAGATACATCGGTATCCCCCTCAAAAAGAGTGCTGGGGTCTTGTCGGAATTGGTCTATTTCTTCTTCAGTCAGCATAGAGAGGTCAATCGGAAATTTCATGCTTTTCATAATGTCTTTCTCCACTCACTCAGGTCAATAACTTTATCCGATAGCAGACTTTTCCGTAGAGTCTGTTTTTTCTTTTGCTGTTCTGTCAAATTCATTCATAGCGCATTGGATAATACGCAGCTTTCCTTCTGCATCACAAAATGAAAAATAACGGAGTAAGCGTTCTTCCAATTCAGACGCTTCGGAAACACTGACCTTGCCTAAAAGATGATCGACTGAAATATCAAGGAATTCGGCAATTTTGGTAAGCCGTTTCAAGTAAGAATTGCTCGATTTATTTTTCCAGTTTGTGAACATTTGTGAACTGACATTGAGATATTCACATAAATCTTTCTGTTCAATTTCCTTGTATTCCAGACAAGCAACAATGTTGTCGAGAATTGCTTGCTCTTCTGGAGTTCGGTTTACCTTTTTCATTGTACGGACACCTCCTAAAAATAAATCAACAGAAATTGTTGATATACTATTGACAACAACAGAAATCGTTGATATACTCATAACAACAACGAAAGTTAGAAAACAGGCAATAGTAATCCGAGGGGTCAGATTCCTCTTCTTAAAAAGGAATCCGGCTCCTGTGTCAAAAGAAAATCTCCAATGCTTATTGTACTGTGGCAAGTTCAGTATAGCATAAGGGATTTTTCCTTTCAAGGATTATTTCTAACTTTAGTTGTAAATCGAAGAAAGGAGGTCGCTTTGATGGCGGGAACCCCTACCACTCGTCCGTATTGGACTCCTGACACTCCGGTTGTTCGGCTGACGGAGCAGGAAAGAACCAAATATGCGGAGCAGATCAGAGAGATGGTGACTCGTTGGAGTCTGACATTCACTTGGCTCATTTGCCGGTTGTCCGATGAAGGACTGATGACGGATAAATTTGAAATGTCGGCCACTCTCTCAGGAGTCCGTACCGGCAGCAAGGCCGATGAAATTCTGCGCCGCTCCCTTGACATTCTCCGTGAGTATCAGGAGCGCATGGGGTTATGCAAAGAGCCGTGAGTGTTTTCGTCCCCGAGAAGAACGCCCAGGCCAAAGCCGCAAGCCTGTTGCTGGCTCAAAAAGTCCGGGATTACTTCAAGAACAGCAGTCACCGAGCCGAGTTTGAAAGTTGGTATCAGCAAAAACACGGCAAACCGTACACATGGAAGAAGGTCGCACTATGAAAAAGCTCTTCGGCGTTTTGGCATTTCTCTCGTTTTTCTGGCTCCAGGGTGTCGTTGGTGCTATTGAGCAAGACACGATGGCTCTCGACATTGGGACATTCCACATGGCCCTTGCGCTGGCTTGTTTCTATGTGTTCTGTAAGCTGTCCGGCGCATTTGACCCCGTTCCCCGCAAAAGAAAAAGCCGCCCTCGGTGTGCAGACCGAAAGACGGCAAGCGTAAAAGCTCATTCTGATTATAACAAACATTTCTGAAATTGCAAAGGAGAATATTCATGAACGAGAATCTTCGCCGTTTTCTGGCTGAGTTCGAGCAGATGGAGAAAACCATTGACTTCCAGAAGAAAATCATCATGGCGGCTACCGCTCAGAAGCCTACTTGTCCTTGTTGTAAGGTTCCTGAGAACGGCCAGATTTGCGCCATTCCCGAGCTTCCCAAGCTGAAACTGAATGACTGTTCCTGGGACGAGATCGCCATGTATGCTAATTCCGGCATGGCCGACAAGGTGTTTGCTTTGGGCGATACCAAGAATTTCACGCTGTCTGACGATACGGTTATGTCGGCCCGTATCATCGGATTTAACCACGATAAGAACAGGGAGAACAAGGTTCTGCCTATCACCTTTGAAACGGTGGAAACCCTCAACGATGATTTTCAGATGAACCCCGAGTACACCAATAAGGGCGGATGGCAAAACTCCCAGCTCCGTAAGATTCTGAACAATTCCATCATTGAAATGCTTCCCGCTGATCTTCGTAAAATCATCAAGCCCTGCATGAAGGAAACCAGCCTGGGCGGGAACAGTGAGAAGTTCGGCTTCACTTCTGACCCGCTGTTTGTTCTGTCTGAGCAGGAAATCTTTGGGCGCAAGATTTATTCCCACGGCGGCGAGGGCCGATGGTATGACTGGTATCGCCTGGAGAATACCGAGTACGGCAAGTGCAAGCAGAACGGTGAGCGGGATTGGCGGTGGGAGCGTTCTCCTCGTAGCGGCTACACCGGCTACTTCTGCTATGTCAGCTGCAACGGCGACGCCTACTTTAACGCCGCCACCGCCAGTTTTGGCGTGTCCTTCGGCTTCTGCGTTTAATCCGAAATCCGTATCAATCCCGCCCCGGAAGGGGCGGCGAGAAAGGAGGAAATATGCCTTATCCTCTGGTTCTAACCTTGATTGATGGCAAGAATGAAACTTTGTTCTCTGTTCGGGATTTTGAATACCTGATGGAGAAATATATGGGTTATGAAGCGGTCAAATTTTTCCGGTCTATGGAAAGAAGGGCCGATGAACTTGCCGAAGAACAGGGCCAGACCATTATTGAGTTGAAAGCAGAAGTCCTCTCTTTGAAAGACAAAATCGCTGAATTGGAGAGTGACTTCCGTGAATGATAACCGAAAAGTAGGAACCTCTTTCGAGCGAGAAATCTGTCTGACCCTTTCTGAGTATGGTTTTTGGGCACACAATCTCGCACAAAACAGCCAGGGTCAGCCTTTCGATGTGATTGCCTCCAAGAGTGGCCGCACTTATCCCATTGACTGTAAGGTGTGCGAGAAAGACATTTTCCGTCTGGAACGAGTGGAAGAGAACCAGCACTCCGCCATGAGCTTATGGCGGCAGACCGGAAACGGGGAAGGTTGGTTCGCTCTCAAAATGACCAACGGCGAAGTTTGGTTCATTTCCTTCGAGAACATGGAGAGGGCCATGCTGACCCGGAGATCGCTGTACTGGCCGGAGATCAAGCAGTTCGGGATTACCCTGGAAGAGTGGGTGTTGCAGCATTGAACAAGCTCTACTGCGTATATCGCCATTTATTCCCGAATGGTAAAAGTTATATCGGCATTACTTCTCAACCTCCGAGGCGTAGGTGGGGAAACGGAACCGGGTACAAAAATCAGCCGAAAATAGCAGCGGCCATTGATAAATATGGTTGGAACAGCGTCCGGCATGAAGTCCTCGCTTACTGTTTCACTCTGGAAGAGGCTAACCGTTTAGAACAGGTGTATATCAGGGAATTTGACTCTGTATCTAACGGATATAACATCACGGTGGGAGGGGATGGACTTACTGGTACATTTCGCTCCGAGGAAACAAAAGCTAAGATCAGCCGTGCGAATACCGGGAAGCCTTACACTCACGGTACGAAAGTTCTCTTGCGGTATGTGAGAGAACACGGTGCCTGGAATAAGGGGAAGCACCTGAGTGGAGAACATCTCCGAAAAATCTCCGAAGAACGGAAGTCCAGATGTAGTAAGAAGATTTTCGCCTGTGACCCAATCTCTCATGAAGTGGTCATGGAGTTCGCAAGCTGTGTACTCGCTGCCTCGGTCATGGGTGTATCAAAGGAAGCCATTTCCAGGTGTGCAAAAGGCAAGCGAAAGACCTCTGCTGGGTACGAATGGAGGTATGCCAATGAGGGTATATAACCAGCTTCGTATCTCAAAGAGGGAGCCAGAATATGAAAGAGTTTTGGCTTATGCTCGAAAAGAGTTGACGATTTCAAATCCAGATTATACCAAGAAAGCACGAATGGGGTTCTGGTTGGGGAACACTCCTAAAAACCTGACTCTATACGAGATTGACGGTAATGATCTGGTTCTCCCCTATGGTTGCCTGAATGATGTATTGACCTTGTGTCCATTCATCACTGTGGATATGAGGTTCACGGAAACCAAGCCGGTTAATTTCGACTGTACTATTCCTCTGTATGACTATCAGGAAAAGGCGAAGGAGATTTTGGTGGAGGCCGGAAAGGGTATCTTACAGAGTGCAGCGGGTTCCGGTAAAACTCAAATCGGTTTAGCCGTTGCCGCTTCCCTGAACTGTAAGACGCTTTGGTTGTGCCACACGCTTGATCTGATAAGGCAAAGTAAGAACCGAGCGGAGCAGTACATGAGTCCGGCCCTGACCGGCACGATCACCGAGGGAAGAGTCCAGATTGGTAAGGGTATCACTTTCGCCACGGTACAGACCATGTGCAATCTCGACCTTGATCGGTATAAGAACACTTGGGGTTGTGTCATCGTGGACGAGTGCCATCGGGTAGCCGGTACACCTACCGCAGTCACGCAGTTCTCCAAGGTGCTGAATGCTCTGGCCGCACGGCATAAATATGGCCTCTCTGCAACGGTTCACCGGGCAGATGGTATGATCGCAGCTACCTATGCCTTACTCGGAAAGATAGCCTATCAAGTGCCGGACGAGGCCGTAGCGGACAAGATCATGACAGTTGACATTCTTCCCCGGTACACGCAAATTGGCCTGAGCAAAGAGTTCCTTGATACGGACGGCACAATCATCTATGCCAAACTGGTAAATTATTTGGCTGAGGATTTTCGCCGGAACGGGCAAATTGTCTGTGATCTGGTGACTAATGGCAGTCACTACAATCTCATTCTCTCCGATAGGCTCTCTCACTTGGAATATCTCATGAAGCATTTACCAAAAGAACTGAGAGATAAGTCAGTCATGGTAGATGGGAAGATGACTTCCAAAAAGGGTAAAGCTCAAAGAGAAAAAGCCATCGAGGATATGAGAGCCGGTAAGAAACACTTCCTCTTTGCCACCTATGCTTTGGCAAAAGAGGGGCTGGACATTCCACGGCTTGACCGGCTCTATTTAGTGACTCCCCAAAAAGATTATGCCGTGATCGCCCAGAGTGTGGGCCGGGTTGCCCGTACCTTTGAAGGAAAGGTGACACCTGTTGTCTATGATTATGTGGACAACGGCATTCAGTATCTCGTCCGCAGCTTCAAGAAACGCTGTACCACTTACCGCAAACTTGGCTGTCATTGGTTAGAGGGGGCGGTAAGGTGAGAGTTCTTGTTGCTTGTGAAGAGAGCCAGACCGTGGCGAACGCATTCCGGGAGGCCGGGCACGAGGCTTATAGTTGTGATCTTGTAGAGTGTAGTGGTGGACACCCTGAGTATCATCTTCGGGCGGACGCTCTTGAAATTCTGAAAATCAAGTGGGATATGATTATCGCCCATCCACCTTGTACCTACATGAGCAAGGCAGGAGCCAGATGGATGTACCCCAAGGCGGGAGAGTTGTCACAAGAACGCTATGACCTCGCTATGAAAGCGAAAGCGTTTTTCATGAGATTTTTAATGGCCGATTGTCCCAGAATTTGTGTTGAGAACCCAAGGCCATTAAAAGTTGTAAGACTCCCCCCCCTACACAGGTCATTCAACCCTACGAATATGGTCATCCATACAGTAAAGCAACGCTCTTGTGGCTGAAAGGCTTGCCGCCTCTTCAACCTACAAAAATCATGACTGAACACGCTCCATTTCTTCCCAGCAATACAGGGGCTTTTTCCCGTGGAGGCGGAGGGTCAAAAGGAACGGCACATGACCCTGTAACAGCGTCTAAAACCTTCCCCGGTATTGCAAAGGCCATGGTTGACCAATGGGGAAATTTGTAAAAGGAGGTGCCTGTGTGAAAGATGATTGATGATCGCTATATTTTTGACTGTGAGGTTTTCGCTTTCGATTGGCTCTTTGTTTTTAAGCACAAGACCACGAAAGAGTACACGGTCATCCACAACGATAATGAGGCTGTGCGCCAGTTCATGGAGCAAGAACCCCTTTTGGGAGGCTTCAATAATAAGCACTATGACCAGTTCATTTTGAAAGCCGTCCTCTGTGATTATACCCCGGAACAGGTCAAAGCAGTCAACGATTTTATCATCGTGCAGGGGCATGAGGGGTGGGAACACCCCGATCTGCGTGAGAGCCGGGTCTATTTTGACCAATATGATCTCATGGATGACTGCCAGATGGGTCTATCCCTGAAAGCCATTGAAGCGCACTTGGGGATGGATATTCGAGAAACAACGGTAAGTTTTAACATCAACCGGCCTCTCACTCAGCAGGAACTTGATGAAGTCATTTTTTACTGCAAGCACGATGTAGACGCAACTGACCAGTTGGACGATCTGCGGCAGGGTTATCTTTCCAGCAAACTTACTCTGGGGAAAGAAAAGGGAATTTACCCAGCAAAGGCCCTCTATATGACCAATGCCAAGTTGACCGCAGCTTACCTTGACGCAGAACCGAAGCCCCACTATGACGAGCGTGAGTACCAGTACCCACCGGCTCTGTTGAAGCAGTATATCCCGCAAAAGGTGTTTGACTTCTTTGACCGGCTGAAAGACATGAGCATTCCCAATGAGGTAGTGTTCAAGGAAAAGTTGGAGATCACCGTGGGAGATTGCCCTTGCACGATTGCCTACGGAGGTATTCACGGCGCAATTCCCTGTTACCGGGAAGAAGCCACGGAAACTCGCTCCATTCGGAATAAAGATGTTGCCAGTTACTACCCTCACCAGATGATCTTGAATGGGTATTGTAGCCGGAACATTCCCTCTCCCGATGTGTATGCCGCCACCATTGAGCGGCGTGTCAAGGCGAAGAAGTCAGGGGATAAGGCTACGGCAAACGCTCTGAAACTGGTTCTGAACACCACCTACGGGGCTATGCTCAATCAGTACAATGACCTCTATGACCCTCTCATGGGCCGGTCAGTATGTATCTCAGGCCAGTTGCAGCTACTTGAAATGGCCGTCCATCTCACTCAGGAATGCCCCACGCTGAAAATCATCCAGCTTAACACTGATGGTATCATGGTCAGCCTTGATGACTCCGATGTTACCCGGTATCAGGAAATCACTCAGGAATGGGAACAGCGTACCGGGTTTGAGCTGGAAGAAGACCTGATAAAGATGATCTGCCAGAAAGATGTGAACAATTATGTTGAGGTACCCTTTGAGGGAGAGCCGAAAATCAAAGGCGGTGTCCTGGTTCGAGGGATTGCCCCGGCAGGAGCGTTCAACATCAACAATAACGCCTGTGTGGTAGCAAGAGCAGTTAAGGATTATCTGGCCTACGGAGTTCCTGTTGAAAAGACCATTATGGAGTGTGACCGGTTACTGGATTTCCAGTTGGTTGCAAAAGCCGGTAGCAAATACGGTGACGCTCTTCATGAGGTAGACGGGGAAATGGTGGTAGTCCAGAAGGTAAATCGTGTGTACGCCACGAGTGACCACCGATACGGAACACTCTATAAAATGCACCTGAGTACCGGAAACCCTGTGAAGATTGCCGGTCTTCCCTCTAAGTGTGTGGTGGACAACGATAACCACTTGACCATTGATGTTGTTGACCGTGACTGGTATATCCGTTTGGCAAAACGGTATGTTCGAGATTTCCTCGGTATCAAGCCGCCGAAGAGGAATACCAGAAAGGTCAATAAGATCAAGAAAGAGTTGCTGACTCTGTTGGAGGTATGACTTTGGAAAGAGAACCTAACACGGAGTATGTCCTTTCTCTCTCCTATGGTAAGGACAGTCTGGCTTGTCTTGGAGCCATTGAAGAGCTTGGCTGGCCGCTCGATAGGATTACTCATGCTGAGGTTTGGGCTACGGACGATATTCCGGCTGATTTGCCTCCGATGGTAGATTTCAAAGTGAAAGCTGACCAGATTATCAAGGAACGATTTGGGATTGAAGTTGAACATCAATGTGCCGTTCGGAATGGGGAAAAGTTGACCTATGAGAAACTGTTTTACCATATTCCGGTAAGAAAAGAAGCAACGATAAATCGTTTTGGTGAGGGGGGGGGAGAGTACCTCAGATTGCCGGATTCCCACCACACCTCTCTCCCTGGTGCAACAGCAGACTCAAACTCCGAAATCTGCAACGGATTCCCGTTCACAATCAGTTCGTGGTGCAAAAAGCTCAAAGACGGGTCTTATCCTCGGATTCCCTATCATCAAGGGGCAATGGTGTACCAGCGACCTCAAACGCAGAGTTTTCACGCAGCTCCCTTGCACAAGGAGCGGAGATAAATATTGTGCAGTATCTCGGAATAGCTGTTGATGAACCCGAAAGGATTAAGAGACACGACAAACCGGGATTCAAGATGCCCTTGGTCGAAATCGGTTGGACGGAAGCTGATTGCAGAAAATGGTGTGAAGAACGAGATTTACTTTCTCCTATTTACACTACTGCGACAAGGGGGGGGGTGTTGGTTCTGTCACAACCAAGGTATAGATCAGTTGCGTTTGCTCAGGAAAAATTATCCAGAGCTTTGGCAATTACTTTTGAAATGGGACAGAGATTCACCAGTTTCTTTTCGCCCTGATGGTCATACCGTTCACGATTTCGACATTCGGTTTCAAGCGGAAGATTTGTCACTTGTCCCCACCGATAGAAAATTCCGCTGGAAAATGCTGACCGGAAAGACGGCCTGTGTTTGTAAGGTCAGCAATATCAAGAAAAATTTATTGAAAATCTTGGAGGAATGAATCATGCCTACTAAATCCGAAAAGACCGCCACTCCCTCTGTGGATTACACCACTCTGAACGCCTGTCAGAAGTTGCAGATTGCCCGGTCGAAGTTCCTGCAAGCCGGTGTAAAGAAGACCGGCAAGAACATTCACTTGGAATTCATGTACTTCGAGTTGCAGGACATTGTTCCTTCTGCTGAGTCCATCTTCTCCGAAGTCGGCCTGTTGATGGTTCCCACCTTCGGGAAAGAGTCTGCAACGGCCAAGGTCTACAATGTCGATGACCGGGAAGAAGACCCCATCGTATTCGAGGCCCCCTTCACCCAGATTGCTCCCATTGTGTCCAATACCGGAAAGGTTGTCACCAATGAGATGCAAGCCTTGGGCAGTTCCATCACCTATATGCGCCGGTACCTGTGGCAGCTTGTCTTGGACATTATCGAGTCCGACAGCATTGACAATACTTCCGGTGCCGATGATGCTGCCGCCGATAGTCCTTCCCCCGCTCCTACTCCCAAGCCTACCAAAAAGCCCCCTGTGACGCAGGAGAAGCGTCAGGAGATCAAGACGGAGCTGACTTCCCCTCCTTCCGATTCTGCCAGCGAAGAGCAGATTAAGGGTCTGAAATCTAAGCTCAAGGAGCTTATGGAGATTGACCCGGAACAGGGGTCTTTCGTTCAGAGTGTGGCCGTCAAGACCGAGGGATTCACCAAGATCACCTCTGATGCTTGCGCCCAGCTCATTGCCGGTGTGACCGAAATGCTGACGGCCTACGAGTCTCAGGAGGGATAACAATGGAATGGCGTGATAACAAAATCCAGATTGTGCCGCCCAAGCGTCCAAAGAAGCTGACGGCCACCCGCTTTGCTACCGTCCTCGGACTTAACCCCTGGTCTACTCCCTTCGAGATTTGGTGTGAGGTTACCCGCACCTATCAGAAGCCCTTTGAGGACACGATCTACACCATTGCCGGTAAGACTATTGAGCCGAAACAGGCTCAGTACATGAAGGACGCTTACTTCATGAACAATCTGGTTACCCCTACCGACATTTACGGTGCTGACTACTTCAAGAAGACCTTCGGTGACTTCTTCCACGAGGTTCCGGTTTTCGGCGGTATGTGGGACTACCTTCTGCATGATAAGAACGGAAAGCCCACCACGGTTCTCGAAATGAAGACCTCCAAGCGGGTTGAGGATTGGGCAGAGGACATTCCTGAGTATTATGCTCTGCAAGCGGCTCTTTATGCCTACCTCCTGGGAGTTGACGATGTAATCATGGTCGCTTCCTTCCTTGACCCCGGCGATTATGACCACCCTGAGAATTTCGTGTGCAGCTCTGCCAACACGATTACCCGGCCCTTCAAGGTATCTGAGCGTTATCCGGACTTCGAGAAGCGGTATGTGAAACCCGCTATGAAGTGGTGGAAAGACCATGTTGATACCGGCCTTTCCCCTGAGTATGACGAGAAAAAGGATGCCGAAATTCTGCAAGCTCTTCGTACCAACAACCTTTCCCCGGAAACCGATATGGCGGCTCTGGTAAAGGAAGCCGAAGAGCTGAAAGCTCAGATTGACAAGGTTCAGGCCACCATTGCCGAGGACGAGAAGCGGTACAAGAAGCTGGTCGATATGATTAAGCAGTCCGCAATTTCTCAGTTCCGTGACGGTGACAAGAAGGTATCCATTGCCGGTACCATCTATACCTGGGAGGTCAGTCGTACTTCCACCAGCAAGATCAATAAGGACGCTATGAAAGCGGACGGTGTGTTGGAGAAGTACACCACCACTGAGGACAGCTATCGGATTACTCCGAAAGCCATTAAGGAGGGCTGACCTATGTATGTTGATCCCTTTGTTGCTGGTGTGGTTTCGACCATCATGGTTGAACTGCTTGCCTGTATCACTTATGCCGTATGGTGCGGCAGAAAGAAGTAAGGAGGACTTGTCATGAAATTTGAGAAGTTTGTGAAAACCCTTGCTTCCAGCGGAGTCATCTATCAGCGTGGAGTCGAAGACCTTCCTTTTGCTGACCGCTGGTTAGCTTCTCCCACGGCTATGATGCTCATTCCCACTACGGTAAAGAGCGTAACTGCTGCGGCCATTCAGAATATGCCCACGGCCATTAGCAAGATGATTGACCAGATTGGTCATACCGAGTATGCGGAGCTTACCGAGGCCATTATGCCTTACCCTGATGGCAAAATCAAAGACTGCATTCGGGTCTTTAAGACCAAGGACGGCACGATTTCCCTCAAGATCAGCAATGACGATTGGAGTCTCATTGAGAAATCCGACCTGTGCGAAATTCTGTATGCCTACGACATTGATACTAATACCAGTGTCGGTAAAGCTCTGCTGGTCAAGCGGTATCCTGAGCTGCCGGACGATGATGACGAACTGGTAGGGATTATCTTTCCCGTACCTGAAAATTAAGGAGGACAACCAATATGGCAAGAATCGGACTCACCGATGGATTCACTCTTATCCCCGAAGGAACCTATGTGTTCAAGATCACGGCGGTCAACTACAAGGAAGCCTTTGGCAAACTGGAAGTGACCATGCAGACCCAGGCTGGTGCCAAGCACATCGAGCGGTACTCTCTCCTGAAAGCTGATGGCTCTGCCAACGAAGGTGCGCTGAATGCGTTCAGCTATTTTGCCAAGACCGCTCTCAACGATTTCTCTCTCACGGACATTGACCACACCGACCTGATTGGTCATTTCATCGAGTGTGATGTGGAGCATGATGTTCAGGAGAACAAGAACAAGCCTGGGCAGACCATTACCTTCGCCCGTTTGGCCGATAAACGGCCCTCTGACGGCTGGGAAGAGACTGCCGCACCTACTACTACCCCTGCCGCAAAAACGGCTTCTGCGCCCTCTCAGGCCCCTAAGAAGCCCTCTATGGATTTGGCCGCTCTGCTGGGATAACCAAGTGTGAGGGAGAGCGGTAATCTTTACCCTCTCCCTCTCCAATGGTTTGTGGAAAACTCTGTTGAAAGTGAGGATAAGATACATGGACAAATACCAGCGGCACGAAGCGATCTGCAATGAAATTCACTCCCTCTACTGCGCAAAGAACGCAGATTACGGAGACAGTTTCGGTCAGACCTTCAAAGAAGAGGGCATGGCAATGGCCCGTATCCGTTTAAGCGACAAGCTCAATCGTTTCAAGACGCTCTCCCGCAGTCAGGAGCAGAAAGTCAATGACGAGTCTATCCGGGATACCTTGATTGACCTCGCCAATTATGCAATCATGACCGTTCTGGAAATGGAGGTTGCTCAGAATGACCGGTAATGAGTACCAGAAAGCGGCTCTCCGTACAGCCAGTGGCATGAATTATGAACATCACGGAATGGTCATCAACGGAGTACTCGGCCTTTGCGGAGAATCCGGGGAAGTTGCCGACATTATCAAAAAGGCTACCTTCCAAGGACATAAGCTCGATACAGAACACATTGCCGAAGAACTTGGCGATGTGGCTTGGTATCTGGCAATAACCGCTTCTGCAATCGGGAAGAATCTCGATGACATTTTCTCGGCGAATATCAATAAGCTCCTGGCTCGTTATCCTGACGGCTTTGACCCGAACCGCAGTATTCATCGCCCCGAGTATGAAAGGAGTACCACCCATGAGTGAGCGTGATAGACGGTCTGAGTTCCTGAATTTCATGCGTATGCCGGACGGAAGTCCCCTCGCTACGATTGATATTCTGGATTACTTGACTGCCAATAGATTTTTTGTGGCTCCCGCTTCGACCAAGTATCACGGGAATTATGAGGGAGGGTTATTTGACCATTCCCTGTCCGTGGCAAAACACTTGGTCGGTTTGACTGAGAGTTTGCAGCTCAAATGGGCAAACTGCCGTTCTCCCTATCTGGTCGGTATTTTCCACGATTTGTGTAAGATTGACCAGTACCGTCATCCCAAGTTAGACCTTCATCTCTCGGACGGAACTGAACTGTACTCTGAGAATGAGTGGGAGTATAACCCTAACACTCTTCTCAAGGGTCATGGTGATAAATCGGTTATGCTCCTGAGCCAGTTTTATACACTGACCGAGGAAGAGGTCTTGTGTATCCGGTATCACATGGGAGCTTTCACCGAAAAGTCCGAGTGGAACGATTACACCAGAGCGGTAAGAGCCTATCCAAATGTCCTTTGGACACATCAGGCCGATATGCTGGCAAGTCATGTGGAAGGAGTTTGAGTATGTATCAGCCTACTGTTGTTTTTGATTTCGATGGAGTCATTCATTCCTACAAGAGCGGGTGGAAGGGTGCTGCCGAAATCCCTGACCCGCCTGTTGATGGTATTCAGCAAGTCATTGAAGATTTGCAGGAAAGAGGATACCGAGTCGTTATCGTTTCTTCCCGTTGTACCGAACCGGAAGGGATTGTTGCCATTCGAGATTGGCTCAAGGTCAATGGATTTCCTTGTCTGGAAGTCATGGCTGAAAAACCTCCTGCTGTGGTTTATGTCGATGACAGAGCAATTTGCTTTGACGGGGACTGCAAAACCCTTTATGAGAAAATTAACAATTTCAAGCCGTGGTATCAGAAGGGAGTCTGACTATGAAAATCATTGAACCCAAGGTGGAGCTTGTCAATGCTCCTGATTATCACAATCTTCTCTCTCTGATAGAACAGGCCGGACGCACCTGTTACAAGTCGGAAAACAAGATCACTTCCGACAGTGCTGAGAAGTTTATCCGCAACCTCTTGAAGAGAGGTCATGAAGCGGTCATCGAACATGGAAGCGTTACGCTCCGTATTACCTGTGACCGTGGCGTGAGCCATGAAATTGTCCGTCATCGGTTAGCGGCTTACTGTCAGGAATCTACCCGGTACTGTAATTACTCCAAGGACGGTTTCGGCGGTGAGATCACTGTTATCAAACCCTCTTGGTGTTCGGAGGGAGACCCCGGCTGGGATATTTGGAAAGATGCCTGTCATTGTGCGGAGGAAGCCTACTTTGACCTTCTCACTTTCGGCCAGAGTCCCCAGGAAGCTCGTTCTGTCCTCCCCAATTCCCTCAAGACCGAGGTTGTTATGACGGCCAACATGAGGGAGTGGAGACATTTCCTGCGTCTGCGTTGTGCTCCCGCCGCCCACCCGGATATGCGTGTAGTCGCAAAGATGGTCTATGACATTCTCCTGGCCCATTACCACGTGTTCTTTGAAGACATTGAGGTGAGCTGACCATGCTTGTGAAGAAAGCCGGTGGAAAGGTCTACGGGGCTACTTTTACGGCGGCTGAACGCAAGGCAATGGAAATGGAAATCAACCGCCAAATCATTGAAGCCGATAAGAGATATACCGATGACATTGACGCAATGGTTCTTTACACCCTGTCTGTTCATCTGGGTTTTGGCCCTAAGCGTCTTCGGAAATTCTATGAAGCATTTGCTGCCGAACATGACCGTTTGGTTCAGCATTACGAGATGCCGGAAGAGTATCCTTGGCTCTGTAAAGAGATGCTGAAAAAGATCGGCGTTGATGTGGAACAGTGGAACCGAGAAAGGGGAAGTCTGTATGACATTCGTGAACAATAACGGGAAAGTTCCCTATATCATGGTTGCCGGAGTCGATCATGTTTCTGGGGAAATGCCGTTCGAGGAAGCTCAGAAAATCTATGACAACGGAAAGCGTAGGGCCAGTAACCGCTTTCCCGGTTACCCGGTATGCGTAGACAATAAGTTCTTCTTTGCCATGAAGAAAACCAGGGCAACCAAGAAAAAGGAACCCGAGAATGAGTAAATTGTGTTTGGCTCTGGCGATTTCTCTTCTGGTCTTAGTGGCCTGTTCCAATGAATCAGAAGTGATTTCGTCAGAGCCTATCACAGAACCTCCCGAAAGTCCGGTTATCTCACAATCTCCTTCTCCCTCTCTCTCGCTTTGGAGCGAAGAAGAAGCCGTGGCCCTGGCTCAAATGCTGTGGGGAGAAGCGAGAGGTGTTCCCTCTGATACGGAAAAGGCAGCTTGTGTGTGGTGTGTTCTGAATCGGTGTGACGCTTACGGGAAAGGAATCCTCGAAGTTGTAAGTGCGCCTTACCAGTTCGCAGGATATTCCCCTGATAATCCTGTTGACGAAACTCTGAAATCTCTGTGTGAAGATGTTTTGACCAGATACTTTGACGAGAAAGCGGGAGAGTCTGATGTAGGTCGAGTGCTTCCATCGGATTACCTTTTCTTTTTCGGTGATGGAAAGAGAAATTACTTCCGAAATGAGTATAAAGGTGGACAGACCTGGGATTGGAGTTTGCCGTCACCTTATGAAAGTTGAGGTAGTCCCATGAAATATGAAAACCTCCCGCCTGAATTGAAACAGGAAAAAGCATGGGTGAATGTCTGGAATAACTCTAAGATACCCATGCAGTCATCTATCAAAAAAGCCGCTTCTTCTTCCCTTCCTGATACATGGTCTTCCTTTGAAGCCGCTGAGAAAGCCGTTGTAAACGGAACCTATGACGGCCTGGGCTATGTGTTTCATGACACCAATCTGGTCGGTATCGACTTGGACATGGGGTTTGACCAGGACGGGTTTCTGAATTCCATGACAGGAGATATTGTCGGAAGGTGTCATTCTTATACGGAGAAAAGCCGAAGCGGAAGAGGGATTCATATTCTGGTGAGAGGTTTTCTCCCCTTCAAAGGCCGGAATAATCGAAATGGTGTGGAGATTTACAGAGATGGCCGCTATTTCATCATGACCGGAAATGTTCTGATTTATTCCAAGATCGTTGAAAACCAGGAAGCGATTGATTACATCGTATCCGAGTATTTTCAGGACATTCCCAAAGACAATACCGGCAGCTCTTCCCCGCAGCGGATATATTCTCCGATTTACCACAAACCGGAAAAAGGGAAAATCTCTCTCAAACCGGAATATCCTCCCATCACAACCGGTAGCCGGAATTTGAGTCTGACTTCACTGGCAGGACAGATGCACAATCAAGGGTATTCCAAATCGGAAATCTACAAAGAACTCCTGTATGCAAATTCTGTTGCCTGTAAACCTCCTTTGCCCCGCCCCGAAGTGGAGCAGATCGTAAACAGCGTTACAAGGTACAGGAGGTAGCTATGAAAAGCACCATCAAGTGTTGCCATAACTGCCAGCTCAGAACTGAGAGCTGTCACGCTTCTTGTGATAAGTACAAGAAAGAGTGTGAAGAGTGGCAGAAAACCAAAGAAGCTATTCAAAAGGATAGAAGAAATCAAATAGGTTTCTTCGACCGTTTCAGATATTGGAGGTAATTATGAAACCTTACCAGCGTGGAGATGTTGTCATTATCAACCTTCCTATCCCTGAGAAAAGCCATGTTCAGGGAGGTTGCCGCCCCTGGCTGATCGTTCAGAACAATATGGGGAACCAGTTCTCTCCCACTTCCATTGTAGTTCCACTGACCACCAAGTTCAAAAAGATGGAGCTTCCTACTCATATCGCCGTCACTTGGGAAAACCTCGAACCCAGCATGGTTGAGTGTGAGCAAGTCCGTGTGGTTGATGTAACCGATGACTGGAAGTACATTTGTACTCTACCGCCGCAGATCATGAGCCATGTCGATACGGCTCTCAAGAACGCTTTCTTCTATGGGGGGGGTGTAAACGATGGAGAATAAGAAATACTGTCCTCTCAATGCTTCTGCTGACGAAGTTTTGCATTGCTGCGAAGAGAAATGTGCGTGGTGGGACGAAGACGCTCAGGCTTGTTCGATGCTGGTAATAGCCAAATCAATGAGGAAGGTGACGAAAAATGGCAGATGAAATCTTGAATCAGGAAGAGCAGGAGCTTTTTCAGCTCTCCAATGGCCGGTACATCATGGACGAGGATTTATCTCGCAAGATGTTTTACATCAAGGAAGCTCAACCTGAGCGCAGTCATCAAATCAGTAGTACCGGCTATTCTTGGGACGAGTCCGGTATGGCCGAACTGTTTTCCGAGTGTTACCAGAATGATACCCGGTACTGCCCGGAAGCAAAGTGCTGGTTCACCTACTCTCAGGGAGCATGGAGAAAAGACATTGGCTCTCTACTGGTAGCTGAGAAGATCAAGGAATTTTGCCGCCTGATGGCTCTTTATTGCGGAGAGATTGATAACGAAGACCGCCGAAGAGAGTACATGAAGTTCATTGCGAAAATGGGTGACCGGCGTTTCCGTGACCGGCTCATGAAAGACGCTGCCAGTGTTATGCCTATCGCTTCCGGCGAGTTTGACGCAAACCCCTTTCTCATTAACTGCCTGAACGGAACCTATGATCTTCAAAAAATGGAGTTCCGGGAGCATGACTGGCACGACTTTCTGACCATGCAGACCAATTTCGATTACACTCTGCAAGACGCTGAGTGCCCTCGGTGGGAGCGGTTTATTCAGGAAGTTACCTGTAATGACCAGGACAAGGCTGACTATCTGCAAAAGGCCCTGGGCTACTCGATGCTGGGCATGGCAAACGAGGAATGTATGTTCATTCTTCACGGCAAGACTACCAGAAACGGCAAGTCTACCATGTTGAGTGCTATTCACCATCTCCTGGGCGATTATGCGTCTGTCTCTCCCGTGTCGATCATCTGCAAATCTGACCGTTCCAAGAATGCAGAAGCCGCCAACCCCATGCTTGCTTCTCTAAAAGGTAAGCGGTTTGTGACCATGGCTGAGAGCAATCAGTATGGCAAGCTGGACGAGGAAACCATTAAGCAGCTTACCGGTGGTGAGGAAATCAAGGCTCGGAACCTTTATGAAGCTGCGGCTACCTTCCTTCCTCAGTTCACGCTTTGGCTTTCCTGCAATGACCTTCCCTCTGTCAATGACAAGAGTCTGTTCGCTTCTGACCGTGTGCGGGTTATCGAGTTCAACCGCCACTTTTCTGAGGACGAGCAGGACAAGAACTTAAAAAACGAGTTCCAGACTCCCGAAGCCATGCAAGGCATTTTCACCTGGCTCTTGGAGGGCTACTTCAAGTACAAGCGGTTCGGCCTGAAAATGTCCCCTGAGATGCGGAAGGTAATCAAGCAGTATGAGAAGGACAACGACCTGGTTCTGCAATTCCTGGAAGAGAAGTGCGAAAAGGTTGAGGGCGTAGTCACCCGAGCCAAGTCCATGTATGATGCCTATAAGATTTGGTGCAAGTCCAACGGCTACTTTGTGTGCAGCGCAAAGCGGTTCAATGCCGACATGGAAACTCACCCTGAGTGGCATAGCGGTAAGACCGTCTATGCTGGCTATCCCTCCTACCGGGATATTCGTTTGAAGGGAAGTGTGTGAGTTGGGTAAGAAGAATCTGCGCCGGGTTTCCATGCTGATTGCTTCTCAGTCTGTTTATAACCTTGAACGGCTGAGGGTAATGTGCGGATACAATGAAATCGGTCAGGTGGTGGATAAATTGGTGAGGGAGAAAATGCTTTCTCTTCACACTGAAAATATTTCCACCATCGGGAGGGAGGTACGGAACAGTGCTTTACAAAAGAAATGAGTTCGAGGAAATCATTCCGAAAGATGATCTTCGAGTCGGAATGAAGTTTTGCACCCGAGAAATTATCCACTACGGCTGGGCGCAAGATACTGGCTTGACTTTCTATTACTCTCATGTCATTCAGAGAATCACTCCCAAGAGAACCAAAGTGGTTTGCGAAGACGGTTTCGAGTTCAATACCAGGGAAGTCGATTTTTACAAGGTTGTTCCTGAGATGCAAGCGGAAAATGAGAAGGTCAAACTCTACCGTAAAATGATACGGCTCACCAACGACCTTGAAAAGCTCCCGGCAACAGATTTCGTTTCTTCCGGGGAAGAGATGCGAGAAGCCGTGAAGCACCTCTATCTGTTTCATGAGTTTGTCATGAAAAACAAAGAAGCTCGTGAGCAAAAGGAGTCTACTCGATATGGACATTCAAAAGAGAATTGACCAGCTCTGCAAAAGCCTGGACGATCAGACCGAGAAACTTTATGCTGACACTCCCGGTAAGCTCCTGCTGTTGGGTCAGAAGGACAGTATCTTCCTGAAAGCCATTAAGCGCAAAGCTGACTCTATGGGACTTGTGTGTGACTTTGGTAAGGTTTCCCCGCCCTATACCGGGGTCGTGGCCGACACGGAATTTCCTGGCATAAAGGGATACCCGCTCACTTCTGATGTGGACATTGATAATATCAAAGCTCCCGGAATATCGTGCGTAGCCCTGGGGATATTGTACCTTTTGTTGAGACAGGGATTGGTGGTTGGAAAGACTATCACCATCGTAGGCCGGGGTCATGCGGTTAAGGGACTGGCTCAGGCATTGATTGAAAATGATGCGACTGTGATCGTTGCTCATTCCAAAACTTCTGACCTGTTTCGAGCGACTGAGGACAGAGATGTGGTCATCTATGCGACTCCTGAGCTGACGCAATATCCCTGTTTCAACACGAAAGATTTGGTCATTGATCTCGGCAACTGTTTCACTGAAATGGACAAAGAACATTTCCGCTGCGACTTTGTTGGGAACATCGGGAGACTGACTGTGAGCGTCATTTTAAATGAGTTCGCAAAGAATGGCAGAAGAGTGAGATATATTTAGTGACCACTGAATGTTTTTAGCAAAAACTGAATATAATTAGTGTTTTTGGTGTATTTGGTGAATCATTTCAGGATTTTACTATAAAGTCTCTATATAGAGAGTACTATAAGAGGATTTATGCCAAAATCCGAAAATCATTCACCAAACTCACCAAGAAAGGAGAATCGAAATGAGTGAAGAATTAGTTCCGAAGAGAGGGCGTGGCCGTCCGAAGGGAACTGGCGGGAATAAGCGACCTGACCGAACTGATGCGGTAAGTGTTCATGCTGACCCCGGTGATAATCGGAAGTATCTGCAACACACCATGAGAATGTGGGATTGGCCGGAAGTGGATATGAGAGAGCCTGAACAGGTTTCTGAAAGGATTAGGCAATATTTCGGTATTTGTATTGAGGACGATATGAAACCGAGTGTTGCTGGTATGGCTTGTGCCTTTGGAGTGGATAGAACAACTCTGTGGAAGTGGCTTAATAATGTCGATAGTGCCTATATTCCCGCCCAAAGCCGCCACCTTATAAAAAAGGCGTATCAAAATTTGAACGCTCAAATGGAAAACTATATGCAGAACGGTAAGATTAACCCTGTTGCTGGTATCTTTCTCATGAAGAACAACATGGGCTATCAGGACAAGCAGGAAGTGGTGCTGACACCCAACAACCAGCTTGGAGAAGCTGCTTCCCCGGAAGAATTACAGCAGAAGTATATTGAGTCTTCTGCCAGCGACTATGACGAGGGTGAGTAAGCGACTATTGCGACTATTGCGACTATTGCGACTATTGCGACTATCGACTTTCCCGCCGACTTTAACGACTATCGACTATCGACTATCGACTATCGACTATGACGAGCTGCCGAGCTTCTTAAGAGGTTCGGCGGCTTTGTTATGCCCTGAGCGGTGATCTTCTGGCCCCTGAGCGGTCGGCTCCGGCCCTGGTTCCTGGTGCCTTGGTTTATGTAAACCAATCACCGTCCGTTTTCTTTTGAGTTTTCGGATACATTATATAGGCAGAAAAAGCACTGAAAATATTTTGTGAAAAGGGGTTGACAACAAAATAAATTCAGTGTATATTGAAGTCACAAAATAAATTCAGTGTTTACCAGTCGATAGGCCGACAGGCCGGAAGGGAGTAAAACATGAAAACGACAAATAGACAAGCTCGCTTGAATGTGCGGCAATACATTTTGGATCACTTCGACCCCTGCGGTTATAATTTTACCGGCCCTTGCACTTTCCAGAATGTTTCCCGCTTCATTCTCGAAGTTCACGCCAGTGAAAAGCAGTATTCCCCAGAATACCAGGCCGCAAAAGGTTTTACCAATGAAGCGGTTTTTGTAGATTGGTGCCAGGGATTGCCCAGCGTGTTAGATACTTGCTATTACTATAACCGCTCTGCCGTGGCTGACCTGGGAGACATTTTGGAGCAATCGGAGCGGGAACGGGCGCAATATACCGAAGCGCAAGCCGAACGGCTTTTAACTCACTTGATTTATCAAGAATTAGTAAAGGGGGCAGCAGGACGATGAGAAAATACACCTTACGAGAGCTTCGGGAGCTTGTGCGGCTGGGAATGGCTGTAAACATGACCGAAGCTGACCCGAAAAGCATTAAAGAGCCGGTTGAAAAGATCGGTTATAGTTCCGGCGTGTATGGCCTGAATGGCGGATTGCTCCAGGGCCGGGAAAGCGGCAATTATTACGCAATTACTACCAGAAGTTCAAATTTGTTTTATTTCTTTTGATGGAGGTTGTTAAAATGGCGATTCGTGAATTTATGGGCTTGGATGTTCCGGCTTTTAAGCGTTTCTACAAGGATAGCAAGAAAAACAATGTGCAGATGAAAGACCGTTGCTATTGGGCCGAAAAAGACGGTAATAGCTATTTCTGTGACGCGTATATGATTATCCGCTTCAAGGATACCACGCTTTCTCAGGTTGCTAGGGCTTTCGATTTGTCTTTTGACGATTTGCCCAGCGAGGATAAACCGGCTCAGGATTTGGAAAAGATCTTTTTTTGGTTTTAAGCCGCTCGAATATGAACCCGCCTATATTTCTAAATGGAGCTGCGCTTGCAAGCGTGGCGGCTGTAAAGAACCCGGTTTTGCAAAAGTCATTACCAATGAAAAAACCTATTGCATGATTGATGAGAGGTTTTTACCGCCCTTCCGGGGTATCTCTCCCAGGATTAAAGGTGAAAACACTGGTATTATGTTTCAATACGGATTTGATGACGCAATGACGGCTTTTATACTTCCGGTTCGGCTTGACAAGGAAAGCACCGATATTTACAAGGCTATTCAATCCCAGGTTATGAAAGAAGTGGAGGACATGAAAAGATGATGGATTATAAGCAGCTCATTGAGAAAGATTGCCGGGAGTATCGGGAATTGCTGAGAATGCGAGAGGAAATCACGGCAGATATGGAAGTACTTAGCGATAAAATAAAGGCAGCTATGGGAGATCATGAAACGATTGTAGCCGGTGAATACAAGGTTAGCTATAAAACCGTTCAATCGTCCCGCCTGGATACTACCGCCATTAAAGCCCGTTTTCCTGAGTTGGTGCAGCAGTTTATGAAAACAGTTTCTTGCAAGCGATTCACTATTAGTTAAACGGGGTTGTCTGGTATGGTATTTATTGCGGTATTGCTTTTTCCTCTCATGATCTTATTTGATTGCGTGAAAAAGAATAAATAATTGAAGGGCTGGCGGGTTATCCGCTGGCCCTCTTTTTATGCCTTATTATATGGCTCTATAATGGCCTGTATAGGGCGTTTAATAGCATAGCAGTATAGGAACATAGGCAAAGACAAAATAGGCGTGTAGGGCATTGTATGGCCTTATATGCCTATTCTCTTTTTTTCGCTGTTAGCTGCTATCCTAATTTTATGTGATCTGCATTATATGGGGCTTTTACCAGGATACCAGGGGCCAGGGGGCCGGGGGATATATGGCCGGGGGCCGAGGCGGGGTGAGTGCCGAAAATTCCCACAAAAACAAAAAGCCTTTTATCAGGTAACCCGCTTTCAAAAATCTCAAAAATACAAAAAGGCACAAAATACATTTACACTCAAATATATTCAGTAACAAAATTTATTTAACTTCCTATTGACAACTTAATATATTCAGTGTATAGTGTAGACAAGAGGTGAGAGCAATGTTTATCAACAAAGCCATTCGCAATATCATGAAAGAGAAAAATGTCTCTCTGCTGACCATGGCGAAATCTCTGGGTAAGGAGCGGGGCAATGAAATCAGCTCCCGGCTTAGAAGCGAAAACCTGTCTTTCAACAGTGCGGTTGAGATGCTGAATGTCCTGGGCTATGAGATTGTGATTCAGGAGCGCAAACCCGGCCCTCGCAGAGCTGACCAAATCGTAATTGACCAGATCGAAGACAAGAAGTATGACCTGGACGCTCTTCTTTCTGCGGACGGTGAGTCAAAATGAGATACGGCTATGGTCGAGTCAGCTCCCGTGGGCAAAAGCTCTATGGAATGTCTCTCGAAGATCAGGTTGACCGTTTGATAGCGGCTGGTGTTCAGCGTGAGAACATCTACCTTGACACTTACACTGGACACACCATGGAGCGGCCAGGGTTTGATGACCTCCTATCCAAGCTGAAAGCTGGTGACGAAATGGTGGTCTGCAAGCTGGACAGGTTTGCCCGAACTGCCCCGGAAGGTGCCTTGCTGGTGCGGGATTTGGTTGACCGAGGTATCACGGTGCATATCCTGAACATGGGTATTGCTGATAATAGCCCGATGGGTAAGGTCATGGTGACCGTCATGCTGGCCTTTGCCGAGTATGAGCGTGACATGATCGTGGAGCGTACTTCTGACGGAAAAGCCTACAAGCGTGAGCATGACCCTAATTGGCGTGAAGGTCGGAAACCTATTGTTGTAGATCAGAGTGCCTTTGAGAGTTGCCGGGAGAAGCAAAAGAACGGCGAGATGACCGTTGCTGACTGTTGCCGGGAGTTGGGTATTGGCAGAACCACTTGGTATGAATTAGTGAGAAGGGCTGGGTAATATGAAAAAGCTGTCGATTTTAGTAGTGGCTCTGATGATTCTGGGCCTTTGTTCCTGCGGTTCGTCCTCTGAGCCTGAGCAAGCTGCTGTGGAGTCATCCGCAGAAGTTATCTACAAGGACGAATATGTTGAGGTGACCTTCGAGGGTGTAAGTGACCTTCCGTTGGTAGAGGGCATGACCGCTGTGAACCTGTCATTCCAAAACCTGAGTGACCAGGAAATCACGGTTCTTCCTCTGGACTCGTCTGTGAATGACTCCATGGTTCAATTCGTGAGCGGCACTCCGGCTACCATGCGAGGAGGGAAGAAGCTGGTCTATGTCATGAGCTTCAACAATGAGACTGCCGGGATTTCCGATTATAGTGAGGTCAAAACTCTAGAATTTTCCCTGTCTGTAAATGACGAGAACTTTAACGAGGTGAGCAGGAGTGATATACTGAACATAGAGGTGAGTTGAGGTGAAGTTCTTTGGAGAGCTTATCGGTTATATGCTCCTGGCAATCATAGCCTTGCTTGCTTTGGCGTATATCATTCCACGAATACTGTAAGGCCCTTGTAAGGACAAGGGTAACAGCCACTACGGGCTATCGGAGAAATCCGGTAGTCCGTTTTCTTTTGGAGGTAACTATGAAACTGGTAAAGAAAATCAATGTTCTTGGCACTTCGTATTCCGTTTATCGTGTAAAAGTTGATGAAAATGAGTATATGAGCAAGATGAATTACGGTGGAATGTGTACTACTGATGACCACCGTATTTATTATCTTGATTTGAGTACGGTTCCAAATTGGGCTGATGAACCGGAAGAGGTTCGCAAGAGTCAGGAGAATTGTACGCTACGGCATGAAGTCATTCATGCGTTTCTCAACGAGTCCGGTCTTCAATGGAACAGTTTTTCTCCCGAAAAAGCCTGGGCAAAGAATGAGGAAATGGTGGACTGGTTTGCCATTCAGTTTCCGAAGATTTACGCCGTGTATCAGCAGCTTGGAGTCATGTGAGGTGCAATTATGGATTATGTGAAACTGGCAAACAATATTGTCCGGCATATTGAAAATAAGCCGTATGACCAGGGGGCTTATATCGACCTTCTTTCCTTGTGCCGTCAGTGGGAAGAAATTGATTTTCAGGCGGCTCACGACCTGAATGAAAAGCTGAGAAGTCTTTGCGCCAAGCAGTTAAGAGTGTGCAATCCGAAGGAAGCTCAAAAGTTCTATGAAGCATGGCGAAAGAGTCTTCTGTTTGACGCTCCCTATAAGTTCGATGCGTTCATGACTTACATCGAGCTTGACAGGAAGCCGGAAAAGAGGTTTTATGCCCCCAGGCGGCATTATTTGAAGCCTATGGTACAGGGTTTTCAAGATATTCTTGACAAAAAGCTGCGTCTTTTGACAATATCTATGCCCAAGAGAGCAGGAAAGTCCCAAACTGGTATCAATTTTGTTAATATGATTTCCGGCAAGTATCCTGACAGGGCTACTCTCATGGAAGGAACCGGTGATGACCTTGTAAAGAGCTTTTATAATGGGTGCCTGGAATATCTGACGGTTCCCAATGAATATCTGTTCTACGATGTATTCCCGGAAGCTCGTCTGGTTCAGACCGGAGCCGATACGAAGATCATCAATCTTAAATCCAAGTCCCGATTCCCTACCATCATGTGCCGTTCCATTGACGCTCGTCAGGTAGGCTTGTCCGAAGCTACGAATGTTCTCTATCTCGATGACTGCGTAGAGGGCCGTGAGGAAGCTAAAAACCGGCAGCGGCTCGATGATAAGTGGGAAGTCATTTCCGGCGATATTATGGGTCGTGCCATTGAAGGTACGCCCATGGTGTTTACCGGTACCCGATATTCCCTTTATGACCCTATTGGCCGTGTGCAGGAATACGCTCAAAGAGAGGGGTGGAATTGGAGGGCAATCGAGATTCCGGCTCTTGACCCTATCACGGACGAAAGCAATTATGAGTATGAGCGGGAGGGCCAGAAGATTTTCACAACGGCTTACTTCCGGGAGCAGAGGGAACTTCTTTCCTCTGAGCAGTTTGAGAGTGAGTTTCAGCAACAGCCTTTTGAAGCCAAGGGCTTATTGTTCAACAAGGACGAGCTGAATTACTTCTTTGAGCTGCCGCCTGACCTTGACCCCGATACCATCATTGCCGTAGGAGATACCGCCGAAAGCGGAAGCGACAGTACCTCTATGCCAGTAGCAGTCATCTATGGCCGGTCGGTGTATATTACCGATGTGGTCTTTGACGATTCTCCCGCTGAGGTAACAAAACCGGAATGTGCCAAGTGTCTGATTACCAACAAAGTAGCTTCTGCCATTTTTGAGTCCAACAATGCCGGTCAGTATTATGCCCGTGATGTGGCAGAGATCGTGCGTCAGATGGGATATTCTATTGGTATTCGCACGAAGAGAACGATTTCCAACAAGCAGACCCGTATTGAGTTTGCGTCCGACAACATCAAAAAGAATTTCTATTTCAAACACCCTTCCACCTACAAGAGAGGTAGTCAGTATTGGAATTTCATGAAAGAATTGACAACTTACACGAGAAGCGGTAAGGTTCCCCATGATGACGCACCTGACTCCCTGGCTCTTCTGGAAAATGAGATTCGTATGTTTGAAGGCGGTAAGATCGAGGTGTTCAAGCGTCCCTGTTGAACGAAATTTTTGACAAATGAGTTCTCCAATGGTATTCTAAAGGGTTAAGTGTTGACAACCATTGGATATTTTGATATTATGAAGTATGAAGAATTAGTCTGGAAGGAGGTGAACTGAATGGGTGCCAGAGCGTTATTTGGACGCAGAGTGATTTATACTGATGTTTCCGAAATCAACGACAATAACATCATTGATGTTCTTCAAAAGGCCCTGTTCGTTCATCTTCTGAACCAGGCAGATATTAACTACCTGTATCGGTATTACAAGGGTGACCAGCCTATCCTTTACCGGAAAAAGGATGTTCGCCCTGAAATCAACAACAAAGTTGTTGAGAACCGAGCCAACGAGATCGTTTCCTTCAAGGTTGGTTATCTGATGGGGGAACCTGTTCAGTATGTCAGCCGGAAAGACGATACGGCTATCACGGAAGCGGTTACTCTCCTGAACGATTACACTCTTTCTGAGGATAAGCCGTCTGCGGACGCAGAACTGGCCGAGTGGTGGCACATTTGCGGTACTTCCTACCGCATGGTTCTTCCTGATGGGGAAGCCAATGTGGAGGAAGACGAAGCTCCTTTTGAAATCTTCACACTTGACCCCAGATTTGCTTTTGTGGTCTATTCCGTTGCTCTCGGAAATCCCGCCATGATGGGCGTAAAGTATATTCTTAGAGATGACGGCGTTCTGGTTTTTAGTTGCTATACGGAAGATCACTATTTCGAGGTTGAGAACACTTGGAGAATCAGGCGGAGCGAAGACCAAATCCTGGGTATTCCCATTATCGAGTATCCTGCGAACAAATCCCGCCTAGGTGCTTTTGAAATCGTTCTCCCTCTTCTGGACGCAATCAATACCACGGAGTCTAACCGGATTGACGGTGTTGAGCAGTTTGTTCAGGCACTCATGCTCTTCCACAATGTCGATATTAGCTCTGAGGATTACCAGAAACTTCGTGATGAAGGGGCAATCAAGTACAAGGACATTGACCCTCAATTCAAGGCAGAGATTGAGTACCTGACTGCCGAGTTGAACCAGACGCAGACACAAACGCTGGTGGATAGTATGTATAATATTATCCTTACAATTTGTGGTATGCCGAACCGGAACGGTGGTTCCTCCACCAGCGATACCGGCTCTGCTGTAATAATGCGAGATGGCTGGTCTTCGGCAGAAGCCAGAGCTAAAGATTCCGAGAGAATGTTCAAAAAATCCGAAAAGCAGTTTTTGAAGCTGTTGCTTCGTATCTGCCGGGATTTGAGCGATTTGGACTTGAAGCTGTCGGCTATCGACATTCGATTTACTCGCCGGAATTACGAGAATATCAGCGAAAAGGCCAATGTTCTCACTACTATGTTGAACAATCCTAAGATTGCTCCTATTTTGGCTTTCATTCATTGCGGAATGTTCTCCGACCCCCAGGTTGCTTACAAAATGAGCATGGAGTATGTGGCAGAACAGGAAGCCAAGGCACAAAAGATTGCTGAACAGCAGAAAACTCAGGCAGGAGGGAACGATGGAAATGAACCCGGTAGTGAGCCTGTCAACCAGGGCGATTCAGGAGATCAATGAAATTCTCTCTCGTGGTAAGGGAGTTGAAATTGCCGTAAGGAACGGCAAACTGGTGGTTTGGGAAACGGCCAGTAAAAAGAAATATGAGGTCGTTATATCGAGATAACGGCAACAGCCATTACGGGCTATCGGAAGAGTAGAAATGCTTTTCCGGTAGCCCTATTTTTTATGACCTTGTAGCTCAATGGCAAGAGCCGTAGGTGTGTGGGTTCAAGTCCCACCAAGGTCACCATACAGTCAGTGAAGACTTAAAAACGCAACGGGGAGACAACCCCGACAAAAACAGAAAATAGTGCTGAGTGAACAGCCTTGTTAAACGCAGGAGGAATTTGTTATGGCAAAGATTGACACGAGCAAGATTGAGGGTTATGCGGATATGTCCGCAGAAGACAAGCTGAAAGCCCTGGAAGCCTTTGAGTATGAGGACAACGCTGCCGAGTTGGAACGGCAGAAGAACGCTCTCTCCAAGGCCAATTCCGAAGCCGCTGAGTGGAAGCGTAAGCATAATGCTCTTCTGTCCGAGGACGAGAAGAAGAAGCAGGAGGACGCTGACAAGCTGGCCCAGATGGAAAAGGAGCTGTCTGAGCTGCGTAAGGGCAAGACCGTTTCCGAGTACAAGGCCAAGTTCATTGCTCAGGGCTACGATGAAGCTCTGGCTGAGGATACTGCTAAGGCTATGGCTGACGGTGACAGTGCCAAGGTTTTTGCCAACCAGAGCAAGTTCCTTGAGGATTATGCGAAGAAGGTCAAGGCTGACGCTCTCAAGAAGACCCCCAAGCCGACCCCCGGTAACGGGGATAACGGTGGTGCCGTTGATTACGGCAAGAAAATCGAGGAAGCGCAGAAGAACGGCGATTTTGCCGCTGTCGCTTACTACACTCGCCTGAAAGCTGAGGAAGAAGCCCAGGCCAATAAAGAGTAAAGGAGAATTATCATGGCAGATACTATTGCTACCAGCTTTGGTGTTCTGAACTACTCCGGTATGCTCTTCAACAAGGGCAATACCCGGTGTCCGCTGAGTTCCATTATCGGCGGCAGAGCCAAGACCACCAATCATGTTGAGTTCGTTACCGGTCAGGAGTACACCACTGGCGGCGGCTCTCAGCCCTCCATTTCCGAGACTGCTTCTCTGACTGCCCCGGAAGCTACGGTTGTGACCCGTGAGCAGAAGACCAATGTGACTCAGATTTTCCAGGAGTCCGTTGGCATTTCCTATGCCAAGCAGTCCAATATGGGTACTCTGAGCGGCATCAACATTGCCAACCAGCAGGCCAATCCTATCAATGAGCTGGACTTCCAGGTTGCCGCCAAGATGCAGAAGGTGAACCGTGACATTGAGTTCACTTTCATTCAGGGTACCTTCAACAAGGCTACCTCTGACGCAACCGTGAACAAGACCCGTGGTTTGGTGGAAGCGATCACTACCAATACCAAGGCCATGGGCAGTAAGCCCCTGGGTCTGTGGGACATTGCCGATATGGTGAAGAAGATTTACGGTGCCAATGCTCCTACTGACGGCCTGGTTCTGTGGTGTGACGCTACTACCCTGTTCCAGGTCAACGCTGACGCTGTGCAGAACGGCCTTACCGTTGTTCCTGCCGCTCGTGAGATCAACGGCATTGCGCTGTCCAGTGTGGTGACCCCCATTGGTGTTGTGTACCTGTATCTGGGCGAGTTCCTTCCTGCCGGTACCGCCCTGCTGCTGAACCTGAATGTGGTGGCTCCCGTGTACCAGCCTGTTCCCGGTAAGGGCAATTTCTTCCTGGAACCCCTGGCTAAGACTGGTGCCGGTGAGAAGTATCAGCTCTTCGGTCAGATTGGTCTTGACCACGGCCCCGAGTGGTACCACGGCAAGTTTACTGGCATTGCTCAGAGCTTCACCGCTCCCAAGTACAGCCGGAGCGTGTTCATTGCCAATGACGAGTCCAACCCCGTGAACACCAAGGAAGTCGCTGGCGGCTAATCGAAATTGATGGAGAAAGGATAGGTGGAAAGTATGAGTGATTCGGAAAAGCTGATTATGCTGAAAGCAATGACCGGTGAGACTGATGATACTGTTCTTTCCACCTATCTCTCTATCGCCGGGAATAAGGTTCTTCGCAGAGCCTATCCCTATGACGATTCCGTAACTGAGGTTCCTGCCCGGTATGCCTACAACCAGGTAGAGATTGCCGCTTATTTGTTGAACAAGCGAGGTGCTGAGGGGGAAACTTCTCACAGCGAGAATGGTATTTCCCGTTCTTATGAGGACGGAGATGTGCCGCCCACTCTGCTTCGTGAGATTGTTCCGTTTGCTGGTTTGATTCATGGGGTGACTGCTGATGAAAACGATGGAACGGAATAAAACCCCTTTCTGGTATCTCCTATACGACAAGAAAGTTCCCGTGATGGACGATGATGGGAATGAAACTGGTGACTACCGTGTGATCTACAAAGAAGCCGTTCAGCGGAAGGAAAATATTTCTGCCGCAACCGGTTCTGCCCAGGTGGAGCAGTTTGGCAATTTCATCTCGTATGACAAGGTTATTGTAACCGATGACCTGTCCTGTCCGATTGATGAAAATTCCGTATTGTTCATCGACAAAGAACCTGAGTATGACCCTGACGGTAATCCTTTGTATGACTACATTGTAAAACGGGTTGCCAAGAGTTTGAATTCCATCTCCTATGCTGTGAGCAAGGTGAATGTGTCGTGAAGGTTATCAAGGTACCTCTTTCTGTTGCAGGAATTAACAATGCCATTCGAGAACTTGACCGTTATCAAGCATGGCTGAAAGCCAAGACGAGTCTTTTGCTTGACCGCCTGAGTCAGAGGGGATTTGAAATCGCTTCTGCCAATTTTGCCAAGGCGGTCTATGACGGAACCAATGATGTGTCTGTTTCTGTTGAACTGCGAGGGGGAAATGCTAGGGCAGTCGTGGCGATTGGTTCTTCTGTGCTTTTCATTGAATTCGGAACTGGCGTGACTTACCCGGATAATCACCCGGAAGCTGCCGAACTCGGTATGCGCCGGGGAGAGTATGGCGCTGGTCACGGCAAGCAACAGTCTTGGGGTTACTACGGTGACCCAGGTTCAAACGGTGAAGTGCGTATGAAGGAAAACGGGAAAGCCGTAGTTATCACTCACGGTAATCCCGCCAATATGTCTATGTACGAAACTGTAAAGGAGCTGAAAAGAATTTTACCTGATTTGGCAAAGGAGGTCTTTCGATGATTGATGTGGAAAATCAAATTTACACACCGATTGCTCAGGTTCTCCGTGAAGCCTTTCCGGGTATCAATGTGAGTGGAGAGTATGTTAGAACTCCATCCTCTTTCCCCCATGTGAGCATTGTTGAACAGGACAACTACCCCACTACGGAGCATTTAAGCACCAGCGATACGGAGCAATTCGTAACGCTGATGTATGAGATCAACATTTATTCCAACAAGACAACCGGGAAAAAGGCACAATGTCGAAGTATCATGCGGGTTGTTGATGATCTAATGTACCAACGCAATTTCATTCGTACCGCAATGTCCCCGGTTCCTAATTTGGAAAATGCAACCATTTATCGTATCGTTGCTCGGTATCAGGCCGAAACGGACGGAAAAAATCTTTACAGGAGGTAAAATCATGGCGATCAGCACCTACAAAGTGTTTCTCATGAAGAAGGATGATTCCGAGGACACTTATTCCAAGTTGGTTGACATTAAGGAATTCCCCGACCTTGGCGGCGAACCTGAAATGCTGGAAACCACTACTCTGTCTGACAATATGCAGACCTATATTTCCGGTATTCAGTCTCTCGATGGACTTTCCTTTACCGCAAACTACGACATGGCTACCTTCAAGAAGCTCAAAGAGCAGGAAGGTAAAACTGCTACCTATGCAGTCTGGTTTGGTGGAACCGAGAGCGGTGGCACTGTAACTCCTGATGGGTCTAACGGTAAGTTTACCTTTGATGGTCAGCTTTCCGTTTATCCTGTTGGCGGCGGTGTCAATGAGGTGGTCGATATGAACATCTCTATTGCACCTTCCAGTCCCATCGTTTTCTCTGACACCTAAAATCTAAAACCGCCGAAATGATAAGGAGGATTTATCATGGCAAAGCAGCTCATTATCAAAGACCCCTCTTCCGATAAGACCTATACCCTGGAATTCACCCGGAAGAGTGTCGAAACCATGGAAAAGCAGGGCTTTATCGCTGCCGATGTGGAGCGCAAGCCCATGACCCTGCTGCCCACCCTGTTTGCGGGTGCGTTTCTGGCTAATCATCGCTTTGTGAAGCGTGATGTGATCAACAATATCTACAATCGGCTGAACCGCAAGGACGAGCTGATTTCCAAGCTGGTCGAGATGTATAACGAACCTCTCTTGACCCTTCTGGATGACCCTGAGTCTGAGAATGACGAGGGAAACTTGGAGTGGACGGCTGCTTGGTAAGCGGCAGCTCGTCCGATAGCGAGGGGGGCGGTGGCAACAAAGGCCCCGCTCCCCGTTTTGCTTACACAGACGCTTTCAATCGGGTCTTTCCATATTATCTGTCTATCGGAATGACTTATGAGCTGTTCTGGGAGAAGGACGCTACGCTTGTAGAGCATTACAGAAAGGCGGCAAAAATACGGCAAGACCTGTCTAATCAAAACGCATGGTTGCAAGGTGCCTATATCTATGAAGCTCTCATTGACGCTTCTCCTGTTCTCAGGGCTTTTGCGAAAAAAGGCACAAAACCCACGCCGTATCGTGACGCTCCGTATGAGCTGTTTGACAAGAGTGACAAAAAACAGAAGGTCACTGTTCAGGAGAAGAGTGATATGAAAGCCAAGCAGTATATGGAAATGTTTGCGGCGGCTACGAACCAGAAATTTAAAAAGAAAGGTGGTGGAGTGAATGGCTGATAATGTCGAAATCCGGGGTTTGGAATTTCAAATTCAAGAGGATAGTGCTGGTGCAGTTGAGGGTCTTGACGCACTTAGAAATAGTCTAAGTCGTTTGAAGACGGCAACCAGCGGAAGCGTAAATGGGTTGTCCCAGACCAGTAAGGGTATTAAGGAACTTAGCAATGCGTTAAAAGGCTTGAATAGCGGTGATATGTCGCAGAAAATCACCCGTATTGCAAACAGCTTAAAAACGCTGAAAGACCTTGGCAATTTGAAACTATCCAGCTCTATCCCAAATCAGCTTAATGCCTTGAGTGTAAGTCTTTCTAAAATCAGTTGGACTGATGGAGATAAGCTCGTCGCTCTAGCGAATGGATTGAAGCCCCTATCCGAATTAGGACGCTCCAATCTTACCACCTTTATCAATCAGCTCAAGAAGCTTCCCAGTGTAATTGAAGAATTAGAAAAGGCCGACATTGACAAGTTTTCTCGGCAAATGAATGATTTGGCTATTGCAATGAGGCCGTTTGCCGATGAAATGAATAGGGTTGCCGCTGGATTTTCGGCATTTCCTTCAAGAATTCAAAGGCTGATCGTTAGTACCGAAAGATATAACAATACAATCCGAAATGCTACTACCCAAACCGGGCTATTTGGCAATGTCCTTGGTGGGTTGAAGTTTACAGCCGTTTTATACGGATTGAGAAGAATAGCGTCTCTTGTCGGAACTGCTATCACTAAGTCCAACGAATATCAAGAGAACCTGAACCTTTTCACTGTTGCTATGGGGGAGTACGCAGAGGAAGCGTTTGCCTATGGCCAGACGGTAAGTGAAGCTCTGGGTATTGACCTGTCTGATTGGATTAGAAACCAGGGCGTTTTCAACACTTTGCTGACTGGCTTTGGTGATACCGCAGACCGAGCGGCTCTCATGAGTAAGAACCTGACCCAGCTCGGTTATGATCTGTCCTCTTTCTTCAACATTTCTGTTGAGGACGCAATGCAGAAGCTACAATCCGGCATTTCCGGTGAGTTGGAGCCGTTGCGCCGTCTCGGTTTTGATCTGTCTCAAGCCAGATTGGAAGCGGTTGCCCTTTCCCTGGGTATCGACAAGAGTGTGGCTTCTATGACCCAGGCTGAAAAGGCAGAGTTGCGATACTATGCCATTATGACTCAGGTTACAACCGCTCAGGGTGACTTAGCGAGAACACTGGAAGCCCCTGCAAACCAGCTTCGTATTTTACAAGCGCAGTTGTCCATGGCGGCAAGAGCAATCGGCAACATTTTCATTCCCGCTCTGAATGCCATTCTCCCCTATGCCATTGCGGTAGTTCAGGTTATTCGGGAAATCGCCAATGCCCTTGCTTCTCTGTTTGGGTTCAAGATGACAGAGGTTGATTATTCCGGCCTTACCCTTGGAGCCGCTGGTGCCGAAGACATGGCAACTGGCCTTGACGATGCCGCTGGTGCTGCTAAGAAGTTGAAGCAGTACACCGCTGGTTTTGACGAACTGAATGTGTTTTCTCCCGATACAGCAAGCGGTAGCGGTTCCGGTGGTGTCGGTGGAGGTGCGGGAGGTTTTGATTTTGAACTTCCCGATTATGACTTCCTTGGTGACGCTATTTCCACCAAGGTTGGTGAAATCAAAACCATGATTGAAAACTCCCTGGCTGAGATCACCGTAATTGTTTCCGGCGCACTTCTGGCTGTTGGTGCCATGTTGGTTCTGACCGGTGCTAATATCCCTCTTGGCCTTGGCCTTATGGCGGCTGGTGCAGTTGGTCTTGGAGCCACTATTGCTCTGAATTGGGGAGGTATGAGTACAGAGTTGGCAAATACCCTAGCGTTGATTACCGGCGTGGTGGGTGGTTTTATGCTTGCCCTGGGCGCAATTATGGCGTTCTCCGGTGCCAACATTCCCCTTGGTATTGCACTCATGGCCCTCGGTGCAGTAAGCATTGTGACGGCGGCAGTTGTGAACTGGAATGCAAGTAACCAGAATATCACTGACGCACTGACCACCCTGACCGGTATTCTGGCCGGTGCTTCCCTCGCAGTTGGCGCAATGCTGGCGTTTACCGGCGTTGCTACCGGCCTGGGCATTGCTCTTATGGCTATCGGTGCTGTGAGTATTGCAACGGCAGCGGCCTTGAATTGGGGTACGCTTACTAAGGAGATCAGTGAACCCCTGTCTCGTATTGGAGTGTTGGTTGGAACCGCTCTCCTGGCTCTGGGCGCTATCTTGGCATTTAGCGGCGGCGGTGTTCCTCTCGGTATTGCTATGATGGCGATTGGCGGTGCCACTCTTGCTTCTGCGGCAGTCTTGAATTGGAATGGCTTGTCCGATGAAGTCAGGAATACTCTGACCATTATCACAACGGCGGTGTCGATTGCGTTCCTTGCCCTTGGTGCTATTTTAGCTCTTTCCGGCGCAAATATTCCTCTCGGCATTGCGCTTCTGTTGTCCGGTGCAGTCATGATTGCTACGGCAATCGTGCCGAATTGGAGCGGTTTGTCTGACCAAGTGCAAAACACTATCAGTATCATTACCGCTGCCGCAAGTGCCGCCGTTCTTGCCCTGGGCGTGATTCTGGCCCTTTCCGGTGCCGGGCTTCCCCTGGGCATCGGGTTGATTGCTCTCGGTGCCGTTGGTCTTGCCGCAACTGCCGCTCTGAACTGGACTACCGTGGTCACCTCTGTGAAGAACACTTTGAAAGAGATTGGAGTAGCTGCCGGTGCCGCATTGCTGGCCCTCGGTCTGTTGCTTCTGGTAACGGGCGTTGGTATCCCCCTTGGTATCGGTCTTCTGCTGGCTGGTGCCGCTACCCTGGCTTCCTCCGTGGCCCTGAACTGGGATTTCTTTTCTGAGAAAATTCAGTATATGTTGGATGGAATTACCAATGCCTTTAAGGGATTTGTGAACGGCGGTCTTGGACTATTCGAGAGTTTTATCAATGGAGTTATCGGTATTGTCAACGATGTTATTTCCTTCATCAATGGCCTGGTGGGTATTCTCGGTATCAAGATTTCTCTTATCCCGGAAGTGTCTATTCCCAGACTGGCAGACGGTGGTTTCGTTGACGAAGGACAGCTCTTCATTGCCCGTGAAGCTGGTGCTGAGATGGTGGGTGCGATTGGTAATAGAACGGCTGTTGCCAACAATGACCAGATCGTTGAAGGTATCTCCGCTGGCGTATCTGTTGCCAATGACGGCGTGATTGCCGCTATCTATGCGTTGATGAACCTTATTGAAGACAAGGATTTGTCCGTGTCTATCGGAGACGATGTGATTGGCCGGTCTTATGACCGGTACAGTCAGAAGAGAGGTGTCCGAGTGAATACCGGCGCATTCTCCAATGCTTACTAAGGGGGTAAGGACATGGCAGCTTTTATCAGAATCAATGGTCATGAATATCCTTGCCCCCGAAGGGGCTTAAACCTCATGGTTGCCACCATCGTTGATTCGGCCAGAAACGCAAATGCGGTTGTGGTCGGTCAGGTGGTGGGCCGTGAGCAACAGAAGATTGACAACCTGGAATGGGCTTATCTGACCGCCGAACAATGGTCGAGCATTTTGAAAGAGTTTTCCAATTTCTATGTCACGGTTTCTTACCCTGACATGGTGAATAACACCTGGACTACTCGGAAGATGTATCCCGGTGACAGAACCGCAGAGCCATTCCACCTTGACCCTAATACACAGCTTCCGCTTGACTACATCAACTGCAAAGTCAACCTGATTGACTGTGGAGAACCGTTTTAAGGAGGTGTCACATGAAAGCGGTCAGCAACGCCTACAAAGCCAGTATGAAGTCTATGCTTCGTAACCGCTCTTATGTGGAAATTTCCTTCGGAAATGTAGATGCAACGGCGGCTACTGACGGTAGTTGGAGCAGTAACGGAGAACAGAGTTATTCTGAATTCGATACGCTTGACTACAATTACGAATACGAAAAGTCCTATGCGGCTCTGGAACTGAATCGCTGGGCTTTGGACGGAAACACGGTCATTGTACCCTCTTCCGGCACGATGTATGACGGGTTTGTGTCCAGTCACATGAGCAATAGTGAAGGTGAGTTTACAACCGAAGCGGTTATCACCAAAACCTTTACTTACCCCCATGATTTTCCCGGATTGACCTTGACATTTGACGCTCTCTACCAGGAATGGCCGGAAACGGTGAAGGTGGAATTCTGGTTGAATGGAGAGGTAAGTGAGACAGTCACTCAGCCGGTAACCGGAACCACCGTGGTTATTTCCGCAAGGTCTGAGCAATGCGATAAGATCACCATTGCTTTCGGAAAATGTTTGCCCTATCGCCGTCCGAGACTGCAAGCGGTTCTCTACGGCATTGAAATTGTGTTCCGCAATAAAGACCTGGTATCTGTCAAACAGAACCACGATGTTGACCCTCTCAGCCGTAGACTTCCCACCGAAACCATGCAGTTCGTGATTCTGGATTATGAACACAATTATGACCCGGATAACCCGGTTGGTATCTACTCCTATGTGGACAAAAATGCTCCTATCTCTATCCAATATGGGTACGAGCTTCCTGACGGCACAATCGAGAAGATTAAGGCCGACAAGTACTTGTTGAACGGAAAGCCTACGGCTCAGAACAATCAGGCCACTTTCTCCTGTACGGGATTGATTGGCAGTCTCAGCGGCACTTTCTACAAGAGCAAGCTGGGGAACAAGAATTTCTTCGATATGGCAGAAGAAGTCCTGCTGGACGCAGGATTGACCCTTACCGATCATGGTACCAACCCGTGGGAGATTGACGAGAGTTTGAAGCAGATGTTCACCACGGCGGCTCTTCCTATCGACACCCACATGAACTGCTTGCAGCTTATCGCTCATGCTTGCCGTTGTCGCTTGTTTACCGATGATGACAATATCATTCACATCAAGCCCTTTGGTGTGACGGTAACCGGCATTTACAGTGGTAAGTGGAATGACAATGGTCATCTCTGGTATAGCGAGTGGAACACCGTGGATAGGGGAAATACCGCTGGTAACACCTACTCCACATTGGAGCTGAACCGCTGGACATTGGACGGCGGGAATCAGGTGATTATCCCTGACGAAAACTCTACCGGCAGAGGTTTTATCAGTGAAGCAATGACCGGGGAGGACGGTTCTTTTACCACTCCCCCGGTCTTCACCAAGGAATTTGATGTTTCTCACGATCTCCCCGTTATGGCAATCCGGTTTGACTCTCCCCTTGACGAGTATCCCTCTTCCGTCCAGGTGAAGTATTACAAGGGTTCTTCTTTACTGGATACGCAAACTGTCCAGGTGGACTCCGCTGAGGTTTTTGTGTCCACCAACAAAGCGGTTGATTGTACCAAGATTGAAGTCACCATGTACGGCAATCTTCCCTATCGGAGAATGAGGGTGAGTAAGCTCTACTATCGGGAGACTGACTTCACTCTGGATTTTACCTCCATCGGTGAGAAGAGTCAGAAAATCTCGAAGATTGACCAGCTCAAGGCAGTATCGGTTGCCAAGTATGCCTATACTGCGAACAACGATTCGCAGACACTCTATGAGGGAACGACCACCGAGACTCAGCTTCATGTCGAGTTCTCTGGTCCGGCACAAGATATAAACATCTCGGTATCTGGCGGCTCGTTGGTTTCTTCCAATATCTACGCCAGAGCTGCGGATTTGGTGTTATCCTCCGGCACTAAATCTGTGGTAATTACCGGCAAGACGCTCTCTGAGAACTCGGTGGTCGTTTCCTACCCCGTAGCCTTAGAGGGTGAAATCGACAAGGAGGAAAACCCCCTCATTACCAACGATACAATGTGTGCAGCTCTTGCAAATCATGTTATGAGCTACCTGACCATGCGAAATACCTACGAAGCGGATTACCGGGGTAACCCGGAAATGGAAGTAGGTGACATTATCGGTCTGCAAACCCTCTACACCGATGAAATGGACGCATTGATCTTGGTCGATGAAATCACATTCAACGGCTCCCTGAGCGGAAAGATGAAGGTGAAAGGATTGATATGAGCGTCATTGATATTTTGGTCTATGATCGCACTCAGGCCGATGTTGACAGGGTTTTCACCTTGAAGAACAAAATCCTCACGGGAGGGCTTGATGCCCTCACCGTTGAAGAAAAGGCTGAATACATGGCCGGAATGAAGGGTGCCTATAACTACACTGACATGAACCGTGTAGGACAGGCGGTTGCCTATATTGCAAACCGGATGACTTCTATCCCCAACGAGCTTGACGCTTACCGGGCTGAGAAAGGAGTTGCAGATGACCCTATTTATCATGTGCCTTATAACCCTTCCTCTGTGGTTGTTTCCGCTAAGACAAATTGGGCCATGGGAGATACCCCGACACAATCCCTCGCAACGGCCTATCTCAATGATCTGGTCATTCTGCGTCAGCAGCTCTCGCTTCCGGCAGATGCACCAGCAGTCCCGCCCACCTTAGACGGACTGACATTCTCTGTCGCAAATGACATGGAATATCTGCTGTTCGTGATTGACAAGACACTGACCGAGGTGGAAACGGAGCTTTACTCCAAAATCGACCGCACCGTGGCAGCGTTCTACTACGCCAATCTCTATAACAGCGGTGAATAAAGGAGGATAACATGAAAGACACCATCATCAAGGGGGACGGTACTTCCCGTACATTGAAAGCCCCCACTACCATGCCTGAGAGCTATGAGGAATGGCGTTCTCAGCTCTTGGCTGGTACGGCCACCATGGACATTTCCCTGAACCCCGCCGGGTGTACCGTGGTCGGCACTCCCCAGAACAAAGCCAATCTTCTGTCCGACACTACAAAGACGGCCCTGGAACTGAGCCAGTCTGACCCCACCGTGAATGACGCTCTGTACGCACTGAGCCAGAAGGGTTCTCCCGCCGAGGTTCATGTCATTGCGGACAACAATACCACGGTTACCATGAGCAAGGACGGCAAGGTTCTCAGCGCAAGGGTTTCTGGGGGAGAAGCGGTTCTCTATCCTACCGTCTTGGGTGACTGGCAGTTGACCTACACCTTCAACAGTCAGCAGAAGACCAGAACCTATACCCTCGAAGTTATCGGTATCGTAACGGTCTACCCCTTTGAAATCGGAGATGATCTGGAAGATACCGAGTGGGCCGACATTGGTATCTGTTCTCAGCTGGGTATGGCCCAGCAGTTCTTCAAGGTTGGTGACACCAAGACCGTCAACATCGGAGGGGTCAATTATCAGGTTCAGATTATCGGGTTCAACCATGATGATCTGACTTCTGGCGGCAAGGCCGGTATTACTTTCCAGATGGTTGACTGTCTGAACGCTACCGCTCAGATGAACAGCAGTAATACCAATGCTGGTGGTTGGAACAGTTCTGCCATGAGAAGCAGAATGAGTACCTACCTGAGCCAGCTTCCGTCCGCTCTGCAATCCGTCATCAAGTCGGTAAACAAGAAGTCCGGTACCGGCAACGGTTCTTCCAGTGGAACGCAGACCACCTCTGACAAGCTGTTCCTGCTGTCCGAGATTGAGATTTTCGGTACTACCACCTACTCTGTTTCCGGCGAGGGCAATCAGTATGAGTGGTACAAGGCCGGTAATTCCAGAATCAAGAAGGTCAATGGTTCTGCGAACGGCTGGTGGGAGCGTTCTCCTTATGGCGGCAACACCACCTACTTCTGCTATGTCGCCAGCAGCGGCAACGCCAACTATAACTACGCCACCGGCAGTTATGGCGTGTCCTTCGGCTTCTGCGTTTAATCC
>ENA-ORNP01000486-ORNP01000486.1-human-gut-metagenome-genome-assembly--contig:-NODE-486-length-47830-cov-54.756777_pt1 | contig 47830 bp, 56 predicted proteins | sample MGYA00242119_ERZ509030 | MGnify/ENA primary metagenome ERZ509030 (study PRJEB26280, sample SAMEA2338708) | human gut metagenome | biome: human gut; feature: human-associated habitat; material: faeces... | reverse complement strand
GTACTATTCCAGCCCCGTTCCTTATGGTTTGGGGCTTTATCATATAAGAAATAATTAGAGGAAAGAGAATAAGCATGGAAAAGATATTATTAATACTAATCTTAGCTCAATTTATTTTGACAATTATAATTTGCTTGCAAGATAACAGGTATAATAAAAAAGGAATAAAAGATACAACTGAGAATAATATAAATAAATTTACAAATACACCCAATTTTATAGAAAGACATCCCGCTTGGTCTTTGATTAATGTTGCAATTACATCAGCAGGACTCATGTGGGGAATAATGTATTTTATCGTTTATGAAAATAGGGAAAATCTTCATAAAACAGAAAAAGATAATATAGAATCCAAATTAGAAAGTAAGGAAGCACAATATGCTAGTGAAATTTCCACACTCAAACAAAAAATAGAGATTCTTGAAATAGAAAAAGATAAATTAAAAGAAACAAATGATATCTATATTGATTGCATATCAACAAACCCCAATTTAATTCCTGTTCTCAAGAAAAAAATTGAGGATATAATTCTATCAAGAACAAATATAACTGATACAATATTTATAACCAATCAAGATCATTCTTCCAGTACCTCAAATGAAATTCAGGTAAATGGTAAACAAAATAAATTTGCAAAGATAAATGAAGGGAAGACATATGTTAATAATAATATGGGAATTATAATAGGACTTCATGATATAACTGCTTTTAAAGAAGCTACAATAAATCTAACTTTAGGGGGAAAATCAAGTAGGCAAGAAAAGGTCGCAGTTGGACAAACCTTTAAATATACGGTAAAAGAAAAAAACTATACACTTATTATCAAAACTATAGATTACGTAAGAGGTTATATTGAAATCGAAATAATATAAACTGAAATGGAAGAACAAATAACTAAAACATTAATTGAATCACAATATCCAATTTGGATGATTGTTTCTTTGTTTATTGTAATACAACTTATTATTGTTTTTTTTGCAGAACTGATAAAGAAAAGAGTAGAAAAACAAGCGGTAAGTGAAATTACAAATAAAATAAAGGAAATTGAAACAAAGTTCACCAACCAGACAGAAGGACTTAAAAGTCAATTATCTATATTAACTAATATACAGACAGATATTTCAGCTATTGAGCGGGATGTTATTATTGATTTCAATAAACATCTATTTTCATTTATAAATTTTATAGCAGCAGGAATTGAAGACTGCACAAATAATAATGCATTAGATTTTTATGTAAAAAAACTTTATGACTTTTCCTTACAAACAGCAAATTGCCTACCATTACTGACTTTATTTGTTGAGGATGAAAATCTGTGTCAAAAAGCAAGTGATTTATTAAAAATTGTCCTGCAAATAGAAAAGGATAGGATATTAGATATTAGTAACTTAAAAACGATAAATAAAGAAATTACATCTACAAATAATCCCCAATTAATAGAAAAGAAAAATAATGAACGGATTAATTTTATGAATGAGATGTTTGCCAAACCAACTAAAATATGTGAATTGAACAAAAATCTTATATGTGGTTTTCAAAATGAATGCAGGGAATATATTTGTAGATTACTCAAAAAGTCAGAATAATATTTTTTTTGTTTAAAATAAGATGTATGAAACGACCAAATAGGAAATTGCTTCCCTCTTTTAATAAAATAGAGATTGGTGTGTATATTGTTATTTTAATAGTAACAATAATAATGTTATTATATATTTTCGATAATATATTTCCGGCATTCAAATATAGTGTGTTATGTCTTAAAATAATAACATGGATATTTTTAATATCATCATTAGCTATTTTATTGGTAATGATACGAAAAACACAAGAAAAACATTTTCATTCTTTTTCAAATAGGAAAAGAATTTTATATAGTTTTTCATATCTTTCTTTTTCGCTATTATTTTTGTTTTCTATTGAATATCTTATTTATATTGATAATAAGGAATTTTATAACATAGAGAAAAAATATATAACAAATTCAGTAATTGATAAAACAAATAAATTACAGGAAAGTATAGCTTATTGTGATAGTATGATCTATGAGTATCGTAGAGTTTACAGAAATATAGCTCCAAATTCTTATATCCCTTATACAAATTGTGATGATATATTCTATACATGTATTGGATTTGATACAATACAGATTCATTTAAACAGAATTCCTAATTCAGGAACTGTTATGTATTATAATAGATTTAATAAGAGAAATAGATTATTTCATGGGGTTAGAGAAGTTGGTATTTCATTAAAAAACGAGTCTTATAGTATATCACACCCATCAAATAAAGCTATATTAGAATCTATGAAAAGCGGTGATAGTATTAATGGAAAACATTTACTGCAACTTGTAAAAGAAAATATACAATTTTACAATAATAGAATCAATAGTTATAATAAAGTATTAAATGATGAATTGACCATTTCATTTTGGGATTTTGTTATATATAACATGTTCAATTCTAATATCACTGGGAATAAGACTCATATTTTTATCCGTTTAATATTTTTACTACAAGCTATCGTTATCACGTTCTTCTCTGGATACATATATCAGACACTATATAAAATGCTTGATGGAGGAAATGCCACAAAGCCGGAAGCTTAACGCTCCGGCTTTAAATCAATACAGTTATTCTCTTTCTATTTCTGCAATAGATTTGGTTACTACCATGGTTGACTGACTCCTCATAAAGCATTTCTTATTTTTATTTTTGGGGGGATATCTTTTTAATGGTACACTTTTCAGTCAGCCAATGGTATGTTTTTCAATAGGTATTTACGCCTACGACCTACCAAATACGCTATTTCCAGCCTGACGGCAAAGGAAAGCAGGAAATGGATAAAGATACGGTGTTCCTGCCCAATGACCTGTACCCGCTGGAGTAAAGAAACGTTCCGGCTCTACTACACATCGGCATCGACCGACCAGCAGACGATTGACATCTATATCATCGACAGCTTCGGGCAGATACAGTAGGTTTCGTTCAATAATGACAATAGCGATGGGAAATAACTTTTTTCAGATGAGTATGTTAATAAATACCAAATAAATTTTGTTGGTATTTATTTTATGGCTAATTTTGTAAAATTCAATGAGTAAGAATATGGAGAAAAAGAAAATTCCGGCTATATTTAAAGAAGATATAAAGAAAGTATTACAATCAATAGGTCTATTGTCCTCAATAGAAAATGGGGATTGTGTTTGTAAATACTGTTCAAGAACTATTAGTTTAGAAAACATACAACTTATCATTCCAAAAAAAAATCATCTGTTTGAATTTGTATGTAATAATCCAACTTGTATAAAAGAATATAAATATAATTCTAATGAATGAAATTATAAAAATAATCTTACTATATCTCGCTGGACCTTTAGTAATAACTATTGGATTTATATATCTTTCTGGTGATGTCTGGGCTAAAGGTAAAATTATATTAAGTGATATTTTTCGATTTATAGGTTGGTCACATAAAAGTGTGCGAAAGCTAAGCGTTAAAAGTGAATATGAGGGAACTGTAAATTCTATTATCCAAGATTATAACAATAATTTTGAAACCCCCATACTTCCTCGTTGTAAGATAGAATGGGTCACTGATAATAATATTGGCAATGTGCTTAAAGAAAATGAAGCGATTATATGTCTTTCTTTTAATAAAAAAGATCATAATCTAAATTTTTATAATGCCATATTAAATTTTGTGCAAACGGCCTTGATCGCAAAAGCTAAAGCTTATTTAAAGAAATCATCGTCAGAGGCTATTGATTTATTAACAACTCATATCATATTAAGAAATAATAGAAAAGAAGTTTTAACTACTTTTAGGAATAAATTCAATGAATTTGAAGTAGCAACTCGAGAGGAATTTGAGGAACTTGTACCGACCAATGATCGAGGATTATTTCTTCATATATTATTACCTGAGTTTTATTTCTATGGGGAATTAATAGATACTCTACCACCATGTTCTGAATTTAATATAGAAGCCGATGGACTTTTACAATGGTTTAAAGAATTAGCATCAAGAAGTATTGACGAAAAAACAAATCTTAAATTTATATCTAAAAACATAAAAATAGGTGTCATATTAGTAGGAAAAGATGAAACATGGGATAAATATGGTACATCTGCATATGTGAAATGGGCTGATTACTATGCTTCAGAAAATTATAATTCAGTTTATGTCCTAGGAAGAGGAAATAGTGGATATGAAAGAGCATCAAAGGTTATTGATATACTGATAAAAACTAAAGGTTTTGATTTGCTTAATAAAAATCCTCGAATTAAATGTGTATCTGTAGATGGCAAAGAATATATTGTTACTTGTTTTTCTTTAAGACCTAATAAAGCCTCTATCGCATATATAGCGTGGGAAAATTTAAAACAATATTATTTAGAAGGAAAGAGAGTACCTGCAATTATAAATGAAGTACAAAAAGAATATATTATAGTCAACGCATTCGGGTTAAAATTTCAAATTTCCAATAGACAGTTGTCTACTATTGAAATAAAAGATGCACGAAAAGTTTTTCATACAGAAGACGAAGTGTATTTATCAATTATAGAGCTTGATGCTGATAGACAGTATATAAATTTTTCTAACCATAATACAGAATCAGATCCAATTCATTACATAGAAACTGTATTAGAAAGTAATAAAATATATCACTGTAATATTGAAAGGGTGGTTAAAGATAGACAAGGTTTTCAAACAGGATTAAAAGTATCTAATTCGGAATTAAAATCATGGGTATATATTCCAAAATCAAATTTAACATATAGCCGTTTTTTAAACCTAGAAACTAAATTTATAGTGGGGCAAAATATAGATATTATTATCGATAAATATGATTCCAATTCTTCTTCATTTATTGGTAAAATAGAAAATTTAACAGACCCGTGGGAAGATAATTCTGTTACCAAATTACAAATTGGAGATATTATAGATATTACGATAAAACAAATTAATGAGTTTGCTGTTATATGTGAATATAAAGAAGGGGTTGAATGTCGCCTTGTAAAACAAGAAATCTCCTGGGTACTTTCAGAATGCAATACGACAAGATTTAATGTTGATGAAACTATAAAAGCATGTATTATTTCTATTGATATAGATAATAAGCGAATATACACCTCTATTAAACGGTTAAACAAAACACCTGAATTAGAATATTTTGAAAATCACAAAGAACAGATTGTGGATATAGATATTGCATATATTATTCCAGAAAAAGGCATTGCTGTAAAATATGCGGAGAATACAAATACAGGTTTTATCTGGTGGTCTGAAATTGGATGGGGAGTAATAGGTCATTTTGAAAATATATACAAACAAGGCGATAAAATCAAAGCTGTTGTTACTGATTTTGATAGTGAAAAGAACAATATAAGGTTTAGCATAAAGCGCCAATATAAGCATCAATTTGATGAGTGGAGGAAGATTGTAAACGAAAATAGTCCTGTACAAGGAAAAGTCATTGAATATTTCGAAAATAGCGTACATGTAGAGTTGACAGAAAAAAGATATAAAGTCCAAGCCTTCATCCATAAAAAGGAGATTTCAAATTTTGCATTTGTAGAAAAAACGGATTTACAATATTATTTGCCAATAGGAAGTTATTTCCATTTTTTCATTTTAGAAATTGATGAAAATAAAAAAAACATTTCTTTAACCAGAAGGAAATATTTAGGGCAAACAGAGATGCCTAATTATGGTGATGTTATCAATGTAAAGTATGTAAAAGAGAATCGTCACAAAAGTTATTTCTATTCTGATGAATTAGAAGGATGGACTAATATACCTGAGTCAAATATACTTTTAGGAACGTCCATTGAAGTAATATTACTTTCATCTTCAACAGGAGAATATAGCATTGTTAAGTAAGTAGCAAGTACTAAGAACTTATTAGGATTCATTTTTTACATGCAACAAAAGTACAGTTAAATAATTGAATAAAGAGCTGATTAAATATAAAAATAGAGTGTTTAGGAGTGCCTTTATTTACTGAACACACGTAAGAAGAAAGTAACGGCGGCTAACAGCTGCCGTTACTTATCAACTGGTTTTAAGGCTCTTTATGGGTATATATTTCTCTAACCACACCTTTAGTATTCTCTCGTTATGACCGCCGTATGGTCGTTTATGGCTACAAACCTGACACTTTCATAGCTGTTTATCCAACCTTGCAGAGAAGAAACGCCCCACGTGGAAACATCTTCAAAAATGCTGCGGTCTATTTAGCTGATAGGCTCCCCGAAAACTACTGTCATCGTCTGAAAGTCCGGTTTGTCTGCCAACAGTCGCAAATGGTGCTGCGTGCCGAACTCGTCCGTCTTGCGTTCCATGCCAATCTTCCGTGTACAAATCATCGCCCCACTGCTGCGGCTCATCGAAACGCACTTTCACGATTTGATAGGTGAAATCTTCTTCGTCGTCATATTGTCCCAGATATTCGTCCTGAAAATCCCGTACAAGGTCGTCCGCATCTTCCTCGTCATTGCGAAACACCCGGTAAGATTCATAAAAATCTTACTTGTCCGAATTGTCCGACAGGTCAAGCCCCCCGAACAATGAACCGTTGTTGTACTTGCCATAAGCGCCTATCTAAACTCTTGCTTACGATATTGTTTCCGCTTCCATTTCCTGTAAATTTTAAGTTCTTAATTTTAATACGAATTCGAGAGTTGAGGGAGGTGTTTTTCCAACCTTATAAGCCCCCGTTTATCTGACACATTTTTAATGTGTCTTTCTGTCGCTTAGGTCATTTTCGTTTCTAGTGCTTCAAAAAAGCAGGAAGTGGATACTTCTGCCTCTTTACTTTATCACTCCTTTTATTTTCAACTGTTCTAAGACCTGATTGTAAATATACTCTATATCCTGCCGAAAGTTCCTATACTGCTGGTAAATAAAAGAAACGTCAGCAATATTGTTTGATATGACACATGGTGATACATCTGGAAATACGTTGGCTAACTCGGCTCTGATACCATTCGGCAGTCGTCCACCGGCTAGGGAACTTGGAGCATACAGGAACAGCACAATAAAAAGAAACTTCTTGCGCTGCATAACGCCGTCAGGATTTGATGGGCTGTCAGTCTCTGCAACAATGTCCTTAAACCAGGAATAAATTTCAGGAATGAGTGATGTATCCTGCAATAAAGCCGATGAAAGTTCTCGTTCACGCTCTGAAAGTCTTGATTTCTGTTCACGAATGGCCTTTAACTCCATGATTGATGAAAATTCTTTTGTCATAATATGGTCTTTTAGAAGAAAAGTATTATATTTGTGGCCTAATCGTGCGTGGAGTCGGTCTTTTTATCGTGGGGCTGGCTCCTTTTATTTTATGAAATACCTATTTCCATTGTTAAAAAGAAACATTCTTAATTTAAATGTTAGGCTTTGCTAACGTAATTGGCATGCTTTTTGTGTTCTAACATCTAAAAATAAATATGAAAAAGTTTAATAACTACAATAATTATAAAGATGGATTAGATTATTATGGTCCTTACAGGGAAATGAGAGATAAAGAAAACCTACGTTATTTTATAGAAGGACAAATAAAGGATGCAAAACTTTCAAAAAGACTTATTATTTTTAATTCGATTGTCGCATTTTTAGCGTTGGTTGTATCAATTATTGCTCTTTTCAAATAAAATACCCAATAAAGTAATTAAGCTATTATTGGGTATTTAAGCAATACATATTTTTATATAAGCGCATTTTCTTCTAGTAAGTTTATAATTTTATTAATATGAATAAACATCATGTCTGCAAGAGTATTATCATTGTACTCTAGATATGATATATTGAAATTATTTAACTCATTTTTTTCAGGCTCTATTTCTTGAATGGCATAAGGGACTGTACCATAATCTTTATAATAAATTCCTCGTCTTTCGATGGCACAGCTGATTTGGATAAATTTCTTTTTTATATTAAAAATTATGTCATTTGTAAATAGTACGACCAAATACCAGTTTTTTCCAATTAGAGGAATAATTTCTTCTTTAGGAAGCCTTTTTATAAATGTATCAAATTTGATATCGAAACATTTTAATAAAGATAAGAGATAGGTAAAGGTTGAGGTAGTCGTTATATATTTGCATTCAAGCGATTTTGTTAATTGAATTTTTGTATCTATAATATTTTTTTTTGAATTAATAATCCTTTCCTTAATTATACGTAAGTTTGCTTCTACTTGTTCTTTAGTATCCATCTTCTTTACAATTTCTTCAGAGATGCTATCACAAATTTTGGAATATTTCAATAATTTTTTATCTAATAAATTATTAATTATATATTCTTTTATAAAATCAATCAATGAGTATTTATATGGTTGACTATTTGAAAATTTACTTATATAGCCTAAAAAATCCGTCTTTTCTCCGTATATGTGTGAATATATATTTTTAATATTGTCTATGTCGCAAACAGAAATTATTTTATCAAAACCAAATTTATTATTTTGTTCAAATATATTGTCATGTGAATATCTGTCAAAATGAGCTGAAAATACATTAAGGATTCTAAATATATGAGCAGGATCAATTCTGTCTAAGTCTTCAATTATTAGTACAACTTCTTTTTCAGGATGATTATTTTTGTATTCTTTAATAATGTCACATATAAGTTGTGTTATTGCATCAAACTCATAAATTGAGCCTTTTAAGCTTTCGAATGATTTAATATAATTTGTTGATAAATCTTTGTCGTTTTCTGTTGTTTTATTTTTCCATGTTTCATATTTCCTTTTTATACTATCAGCTTTTTTAATTATATTACCAATATTAATATCAATCCCAAATAGATTTATATTAGGAATAACGTCAATAATAAATGATATAATATCAGCAGGATTATTCATGAAAAATTGGTAACACAGAAACGGTGTGTTTAAATTGATATTATCAACTTCAACTAAATCATTAGATAATAATCTTATTAATACATCTCTTTTTATTAGCTCAAATATATCCTTATTATCCATAACTTGGTAATTAACAGGATATATTGGTATGAATAAATAGTTTTCAGAATATTTCTCTATGAATTTTGATATAAAATAACTTTTTCCATTTCCAAACCTAGAAGATAATATACATCTATTATTAGCATCTAAATACTGTTTGAAATTTTCAAGATGTAAATTAATAGAAATCATTTCATTATTCATTTCCATAATTGCTTATTTTTCTAGGCAAAAGTATATATTAAATGTGATATGGCAAAAAAATAATAAATTTAAAAAGATGCCATTTCATGAAGATTCTTTCTTCATAAACCTTGCTCCTTTAACAAAGCCCTCTATGAAATTGTCAGAACAGATACGCATCAGTTCAAGATTGCATCTGCCATTCCCCAAGGGGCATTTTTTACACCGCTGGCTTCGTCCATTGGCGAACTTTGCTTTCTGTATTATTGATACCATATATTAATTCTCATCTTACTTTATTACACACCGGCAATTATCTTAACTTCCTTCAGTGTTTTCCCTTCTTTTAACAGCTTTAATAGTTTATTGCGCCCCAAGACCTTGTATACAGGTATCCAGTCTGCATGTACAAGGTCTGCAGGCTCTCCTGGAGGAATAGCCATGTTATTATCTCCAACATAATATTTTGAACTTGGATTAGACAATTCAAAAATTGTAATTCCAGATTTATTGCAAAGCATATACATATTACCATTTATCTTGACTTGTCCATAATGTCGTGCTATGGATAGATGTGAATTCATCCATACGGATTCTTCTATTACAATAGGTTGTTTGCTCATTATACAGCTTGTCTTATCAGGTTAATATTTTTGTTTACCAACTCTATTATTTCGTTGTGCATCGGTGTAATGCTGTTACATACGCCACGGCTCTGCACAATAGTGAAAGTCCTTAGGCTCAGCTCTATGGTCTCTATTCGGTGCCCTTCTTTGTCCTTTGCAGACAGAATCAGGCTTTCTTTTTTCTTGTAATAGCCGCAGGCATATACACAGTGGTGCATAGCTTCTCCTTCCTCGACCATTTCCGCAACGGACCGTATGACAGTTATAACGATGTCTTCGTTGCCGAAGCATATACCGAAGAAACGGCCTTTTTCCTGTGCGTAGGTCTTTTCCCATCCCAAGGCTTCTCTCATTTTGTCAATCTCCCTTTGTCTGGCTTCCTCGCGGTTCATTCTTTTTAGAAGCTTGTCATGTTCCTTCTTCAGATTGGCCGGACATACATATTTCGCATTGTGCGTGTCCATATTGAAATGCAGTAGCATTTGTATGTAGTCAATCCACATCGAAGCATCTTTCACCCTGTAGGCGTTTCTGTTGCAGATGTTTATTGAAGGTTTCACGTCCTGTGGTATGCCTCTTATGCTCTTCGCATAAAGCAGATTATACTGTTTTGTCTTGATAAGCATTTCGGCTTCGTTGTCTGTCAGCAACATGGCGGCAAGTCTGTTTACTGATATCCCTTTGCAGCGGAATGTAAAACCGTTTCTCTTTAACTTTGGGATAAGTCCTCGGACCGGATAAATAAATTCAGAGTAGATATCATATTTGTCGGGACTATATGAGTATTTCCCGTTTACTTTGTCCTTTATGCTCATGGGCTTGCAGAAGTCCCAGGCATCATACACCCAAGCCATAGGCCTACATGGTCTTGCCATGATATATTCCTTCCCATCCTCTGATATCCAGTTCTGTACCGCTTCGTTTATGCTGAAGTTTGGTTCATACCCTTTGGATATGTTTCCAGACATCTTGTACATCTGTCTTTCGATTATAAAGTGACGAAAGACCTGAAATCCCCTGTATGTTGTCGCTACCGTGAAGTACCAACGCTCGATAGATTTGCGTTTCCGGCTGTTTTTAAGCTTTAAATGTGTTCCACAATGCGGACATACAGTTTCGTCTCCTACGAGATCTATACCGAGTGGAGAAACTGTTTTTTCGTGAACCATTCCACAGTTCATGCACCATACTTCGCCCTTGTTGTAGTAACCGATTTTCTCAAAACAGGTATCTTTAGCCCATTGTTTCTGTTTTTCAGTAATGGTTGGCAGCTTTGCACTAAGTTCGGCCACCAACCGTTCTGTTTTGTTACGTGGTTTCATAATCTTAAAAGTCGAATAGTGATTGCTCTGCGTGTTTACTTCTTTCTCTCTCAGCCTTTCTGCGTTCTGCAAGTTTCTTTGCCTTTTCTTCATCAGCTTCACGCATACGGTAGATGCACTGTTGCTGGTATGCCTTGACAGCCTGCTCGTGGGCTTTTGCTTTTTCTTCTTCCGAAAGTTCCACTGCTGATGCTGAAGTGTTCACATGTGTTCCTTTGGGCAGCTTGTTTATCATTATGTCATCTTCGTCGTAGTAGTGGACTGCCAGCCCGAATACTTCAGCGTCAGTCATGTAAACAGCATTACCATGCTTATGTGCTTCTCCAATGACATAATCGAAGCATTCGTCTATATTTTTGTTAGCTTTCGCATAACTCTGTGCAAATTGTTCGTCATTTTTAGCCCGTTCGTCCAGATAAGCCTTAATGGCATCTTTGACATGATTTTGTTCTTTGCTCATATTTTGGTATTAGTGATTTTGACTAAGTTTGAGGAAATTTTCTCTAAATTTCCCCTAATTACCGCAATTTTCTTCATTTCTTATTGCTTTTATGGTTTAACTCGTCCGCCTTATCACGTGCGTATATCCATGTGTTAGTGTCGCTCATGACATTAAGAACTGCCTTCAGACCTGTTTCAACAGACTTATCCTCCGCAATATTCACATCGTCCGTCAGTTTATCCTCAACAAGTATGCGTGCTATATTACGCAAGCAATACTCAAGTGCAGAACAGGACATAGACGAGAGGCATGAAGATACAGTCTGTCTGCCCTTACCCTTCATCACAATTGTAAAGTTTGTAAACTTTGCGGAACGTCTCTTTACATATTCAACGGCCTCGCTGGCAAGTGACTGAGCAACAAGGATGGCCGCGCAGACATTTATATCCGGAACGTCGTATCGTCCTAAAGCATTTGCCAAGGCGATGCGTAACTTTTCTGTATAAGGCTGCACTTTTTCGTAGGCTGCATTGCCAAAGTCTGCCACCCACGCCTTGTCGCAATCGTGAGCCAATAACTCACCGATTGCAAGGGTTAGCTTCCGTATCTCGCCCATACTCGCTTTTGTACCAGTCATGCGATTAATATATTTTCTTACCTGTCTGTCATCGTATAACTCCGGCAAACGCTCTTGCATCATATCCATTGCGTCAGTGGCGTGTATTATTGTTATATAGGCCAACGCAGCAGAGCCGAATACAGAGCCTGTATATTCGTCTCGTGAACGCTCCACCGAAGGCAGTGCGCCACGCATAAGATATGCGTTTGGTTTGATTGTGTCATTCATTTGTTCCTGATTTGTATATATCCAAGTTTTTCAACTTCCTGTAATTCCTTATATTGAACTTCGTTAATTTCGACGGCATTTTCACCATTTACTGTCATTCCCTGGCAAATATTATAGCGCTTCCGGATACGATCAATAATATGGGTATCTTTGGTTTTCCAGTAGATAGTCGTCTTCATACTCTTTGCCCCCATTTTAAAGCTTCAAGTAGCATATAATACAGCTGTTTCTTTTCTTCTATCGTGCAGAAATCAAAGCTGTCTACATACTCTAAGGCATTAAACTTTATCATTTTCATATCTGTAATTCTTGTTTATTTTCTAAGGCTAGCACCACTGAAAAGAATGGTTTTTGTTATCGCTCTCAGTCTGTCAATGGTTCTTTCTCCGTATTTCTCTTTCAGTTCATCTATCGTGAGGTTTGTAGTGAGAATAAGAAGCTTTCCTTTCTTTTCGGCCTCGTCGGCCAGTTCAGCGAAGGCCAGTCTTTTCTCGCCGTATTTGATACTTAGATTTTCTGTTCCGATGTCATCAACATAGATGATATGCTTCTTTTTTACTTCGTCAAGATTGGCGTTCATCTGCTGTGCATCGTAGCAGCTTACCACTTTACGGCAGTAATGATTAAGTAGCAATGGTATAATCTTACCACAAATAAGTGTTTTTCCTCTTCCACAGTTGCCGAAACACAGAAGTCCGCGGCCATTGTTGCCTGTCAACCAGTTTACGACTTCATTATATTCAGGGAGCCATTGGCCCTTATCTTGGGTGAAATATTTGATACCGGACCAAAGTATTCTTTTCGCTTCAGGAATGTGAATGTTCACGGTATTAGGTACAGGGGAGAAACCGGTATCTTTGAGCCTGTCTATTGTTTGTTGAAAATTAATATGTTCCATATTACCAGCCTTTAGTGTATTTTTCAGGTGAGTTGTCTTTGAGTACAACACCTATGTTTGCTTTTGAAGAGACTTTTTTCTTCGCTTGTGAGATTATTTCGTTGAATTTTGAATTAATATTAGACACACTGAAATTCTCAAACAGCCAACCATCATTGATTGATGATAGCAGATACTGAAGTGCGTATAATATTGAGTCGTCTGATACATCCATCTGTTTTTGCTTTCTTTGAAATCTCAACTTTTGAAGCAATTGCGTCATATTACCAGCATCTTTAGGTGTCCAATAGTAATCATTTCCGTACACTTTCTTAAAGTGTGATTCAAAAAGAAGACGAGCTTTAGAATTAATTTCCTTAGGCTCGCCTCTTTCCCTTTTACCTCCCCCTTTTAAAGGGGGTGAGGGGGATATATAATTATTTCTTTTTACTTTACTTTGTGTACTACTGTCGTCAGAAACCGAGTTATTGTATACAGAAACCTCGTTTTTGTTGTCAGAAACTAAATAATCCACCACATATTCAATTTCCTCACGTCTTTTAACTGCGCTTTTGAATCGGTTTTGAATACCGTTTGAAGTTAGGATTTTGTATTTGTCAAACAGCTCCTTATTGAAGAATTCCACTTGTATCGCTTTCTTTACGACTTCTTCTACAGCACCCTCGGTAGTACCAACAATGTCAGCCACTACAAAAGATAAGTTCTCGTCCCACTCAATATAATACCCTTTATCTTTATAGATATTACACAGCAGGCAGACTAGTATTGAAGTCGAAGCTGGACCGCATGCTCTTGATATTCTTCGAATCTTTATGTCTGAGAAAAAATCCGTGTCAAATGAAAAGTATTCAAGACCTTGTTTCTTGGGTCTTGCCATAATATTAGAATCTTACGTTAGTCAGCTGTCTATTGTTGGAGAATACGGCCCATTTACCATTGCCTCCGTTTACAAGGCGTAAATCCTTGACTTCACCGAAGCGTTTGATGTTGCCACAGAGATCAACAATCCATCCGGCTTCCTTGGTAGGGTGGGGGCGGATGGCGCGGCCCACTATCTGATACCAGAGAGCCAGAGACATCGTTGGACGGGCCATAACGATGGTGTCAAGTTCAGGATAGTCGAATCCAGTTGTAAGTACGCCGACATTGGCGACGACGGGTATCTCTCCGGCCTTAAATTCTTCAAGGATGCGCTCGCGTTCTTTCTTTGGCGTGTCTCCAGAAACGATAGCAGTGCCAGGTATAGACTGCGTAAGTCTTTGTGCCTCTTTTAAGAATCTAGTGAAAACGAGTATGCCTTTACGCTTGCCGCCAACTTTCGGATTCATAAGCCTACGGACGATGCTTACCAAAAATCCATAGAAGTCAATACGCTCATATTCTTTTGCTACTGATTTGTCCGTATAGTCGGCACCTGTCGTATTTACTTTTAGGTTAAGCTCATTCCAGCCCAAAGGGTTCATGGCGTAATAGTTAAGCTTTGAAAGGTAGCCCATATCCAATAGGGTGGAGATTTGCACCTGATAGATGACTTCGGAAAATACACATGGGCGTGTTCGTGTGATGAACTTCAGCATCGATCCGAAGTCACGGCTTGACGATAAACGGTATGGTGTTGCTGTCAGTCCTAGGACCTTACACTGCAGCATGGTAAGAAAATCTTTGTACATACCTTCTTTTGGATTGACAAGGTGGCACTCGTCTATGATAATGTTCCTGAAATGTTGGAACAGTTCAGGATGATTTTTAACGCTGCCAATTGTGGCGAACGTTATCCTTGAAATATCCTTACGTCCAAATGACGCAGAGTATACAGAGCAGTCAAGGATACCATAAGAACAAAGTTTCAGATAGTTCTGCTCGACGATTTCACGTGACGGACAAAAAATTAGCACATAGTCGTTTAATCTATGTGCTATATCCGCAATTACGATTGATTTACCAGCCCCTGTTGGCAGTACCATAACACCATTACTTTTCTTACTCTTGTTTTTGAAAAAGGCTACCGCTTTATCAGAGGCAGCCTTTTGATAATCCCTAAGTATTATTGCCATAATAATCGGTTTTATAATAGCACTTACATCCACGTGTTGTTTTTTGCTTGCCTCTACAACAAGCGGCTATAAGCGAATGATTGAACCCATCTTTTTCAGCAGCCCTTGCCGATTTGTACTCTTTAATAGAGCCATCAGAAAGCACTATTACTATTTCTTTACAGCAAGACTTGTGCAATGATTTTATATGTTTTTTGCACTTTTCGCTTGCCCTGTTTGATTGTGATATGTTTTTACGTGCTAAATCAAAATTCAAATTTTCTTTTGTTGTACACCATCGCAAGTTAATTGCTTTGTTATCGGTGCGAATACCATTTATATGGTCAACACATGGCAAATTATTGTCATTTGGTACGTGAGCTTTTGCAACCAAACGGTGTACAAGAAATAGTTTCTTTATGTTATTTTTACAAAGACAGATTTGAGAATATCCATTTTTCCCAACTCTATCTATCAGTATTCTTTCTCTGCAAAATGTTAATGCCTCACGTTTACCTTTTCTGAATCTTTCTAAAGACTTTATTCTGCCTAAATTTGATACTTGGTACAGACCTTCATACTCTTCAATATCTTTCCAAATTTCGTCCATAATTATTCTTGTTTAAAAGTGAATTAAAGGCGGTCTATGCAGACCGCCCTATAATTGTGTTAAAGAAATTAGCTTAGTATTTTTCTATATACGTATACTTTACTTAATAGTTCTTCTGCGGATTTATTAGTTAAACCTGAATAAATATATTGCTTACAGGCCCTGTAAACCATAACGAATACGTCCATTTCAATAAGCGTGTAATGCTCATAATTCGGTTTTATTCTCGGGTATAAAAATCTTCTGCAGTCAATCATGTGAGGTCTATTCATATTTTCTTTGAATCCAAACGGATAATATTTTTCCTTGTATTTCAAAAGCATATCTTTAGCGCTTTGATTATCCGATCCACTTCGAATCATAGATGTTATAATATCAACTAATTTGCAGAATGCAGATTCTTCAAATCTCAGATAGGGTTGTGTCGTTGAAGCTATTTGACAAAACTGATTGTATTCTTTTGCGCTAATTGCCTGAACCTTTTTGCCATACGCATCTGTTACTATATCCATAATCATGCTATTTTGATAAGGTTACATTTCTTGAAACATCTGTATTCGTTTTTCTCTGTATCGAAGTACACCTGACAGTTATCTGCCGTTTTCTTCGTACCCTTTGTTTCAGGTATTCTGCCACTCATTAAAGTACCAAAAGCCTGACGAAGTGTACCGTCCGTTTTCTTGAAATAGAATTCAACCACTTTCTTATGAAGCAATGCACGAAGTTTGATATTAACCCATGCACATTTTAATGCTTCACTCATTGAATAACCATTCTTGCGTACAAAAGACCATGCCATTTGCATAATATCTTTCATCTGACTTCTAAATTTTGCGCTCATACTACTTATATTTTATGTGTTATACTTTGTTTGTTTATTTTGACGATGCAAATATACTATTTTAATAGTACAAAAACAATACTATATACTATTATATAAATATATTAACATTATTTATTACTATTATAATAGTATAATAGGCACAATGGAAGTATTTTTGTACAAAATAAAAGCATATAATTATGAAATTGAGAATTACAGAACATTGCAAATTACAAGGTATCACATTGCAAGATTTGGCAGATAAGCTAAATATTGCTCGTTCAACATTGGCAAACACTATATCTAATGGTAATCCTACTATTGGAACACTTGAAAATATAGCAAAAGCATTAGACGTTTCAGTTTTTGACTTAATTGATGAAGAAAAATCAAACGACGACAAGAATACTATTATTTGCCCAAAATGCGGAACCAAATTCAGAATGGAAGAATAATAAAAAGAAAGAGAGCGTTTCACAACGCCCCCAATCCAAAACACATAAAATATATCATTAAAATCTATTACTATGTTTAGATATAGCCCCAATAAAAGAGCCTATATTTGAACAAGATCAAAGGATAATGACAAGTTACAACGTATTATAAGCCACGCAACAAAAAGACGAACTGCAATGAATTGTGCCGCCTTTATGAATTATATAAATGTTATTTATAGATGCCTTTCAAAACAATATGTGCAAGTCCTAACACGTTTGCCGTTGTTGTTGCTAACAAGACAGATAAAACCCCATTAGATAATTCACACACATCAAATGCGCATAACAAAACCAATATGAACACAAGTACAAGCCAAACAGGAACAATCCACATAACCCATATCGCAAGATAACTACGATATCTTGTATCTTGTTTATAGCGTTCTTTTATCTGCTCGTCAAGACTGTCTTTGTCTACATCCTTAAAGTCGGCAGGCGAATTGTTGCCAGTTTTAACAGCAGACAAGGCAATGTTGCTAAAGGCATTTTTATTCTTGGCTACCATTCTTTTTTATAACCGAATTGTTAAAATAGTCAACAATGTATTCGTCAGGTATTCTGTCTCCCCATTTAAATTTGTCCGATTGCCTTATTTTATCCCATGGCGAACCTGTCTGATGCGACCATTCAGACAGATAACCGGCTGTCTTGTTACCAAAAGTACGGAAAACAAGAGCTATCAATGAAACAAACTCATCATCTTTATTTAGCTTATCAAAAATAGTGTTGGAAAGATGATAATCATAAAAATTCTTTTTTAGCAGTTTGTTTCTTGTTGTCGGGAAAACAGGACCGAAAGGCCATGCTTGCGGATGCTCGTTGGTCAAACGTTCATTCTTTACCGCTATATATACCCCATAAACAATGTATAACAACTTTTGCAACTTCGTCATGTTTATGCCGAAGTTGTTGTCGTTGGCATAAGCTATTATATATTGCGCCACGTCAACACTGTTGTATTTAAATGTGTCATTCATCTTTATAGGCGTTCTTTTATGTCATTCCCTATATTTGCTAAATCGTTTCCGATGTTTTCGGCATCATTCACGTATTGGACTTTCTCTAGACATGAAGAGAGCAATGTTCATTTTAGGAATATTGCGAAATGAGGATTGTTCGTTTCTTACATTATCATAACAGGTAGTTTTTGCAAAGATAGGAATAATCCAGTTAAATTCTATTTTAAATTCAGTCGTTTACACACTTTTGCTGAAAGTTTAACATTTAATAGTACATCCTCTTCTCCTTACTCAGCCTTTTGCACTCAGCTTTATAGTATCTTATAAGCTGCTCATATTCAAAGTCACTCATTCTTGATGTACTGGCAGCTTTGACTTTAAGCATATTAAAAGCCTGTTGCCCGATTTTGGCAATCAAGTTCACTCTGTAACTTTCCAAATGGTCTGCTTTAAACCTGTTGCAGTGGCGGCATTCAGCATTACAATTCTTTTCGTCGTACCTTGTAGCAAGATGTGTCCTGCTGAAATAGTGTCCACAGTCAGCCTGTTCAAACGGCTTTATTTGTCCGCATGATATGCAGCGGAAATATCCGTTCGGCATACAATCACGAAGCCGGATGAAAAGGGAAAACTCTTTATCGAGCTTCGCCTTTAAATCCGGCTTCTTCTGTATTTTAATACCAGCCTTGTCGAATAATGGCAAAGGTTTTTCTTTCTTCTTTTTAGGCTTCTTGATATAGTACGGCATTATTTAAATCCCCATTCTTTTATATAATTAATATTATCAGGAAAACCCTGTATTGGTTCAGGACTGAGGAATATCTTTTCGCTTTTCAATGGTGTGCCTCCCCATACTGTTACAGAGCATTCATCATATTCTTCTTTAGAAACCTCACTTACATTAAAATGGGGTTGAAAACCATATCCCATTACGCTTTCCCCTAAGTAAGTACCAAACTTCTTTAAAGCCCATTGAAATGCGATTTCTTTACTGAATATTCCATTTTTAGAAAATACAGCCACATATATTTTATGCTGGAAATTTCCTGTTTCTGTCAAATCAGGATGGCATCTGATACAGAAATACTTAATACGTGAAAGTATTCTTTCAACAAAAGTCTCATGTTTTTCGCAATCTTCTTTCGTCAAGAACTCTTTTCCATCATTAGCGATGTAAACAGTCTTAGTTATTTTTTTCGTTTCCATATTCTTTATTTTGAGATTATTTGTGGACGCAACGGGAATCGAACCCGCCCAACCATCATGGTTTTACTTGCCTCATATATTAGCTAATTCAATGAAGCAAGTTCATGGAGATATTGCGCAATTACTCCATACTAAAGCACGTCCTGTGCTTGCGCCCGTATGCCCGTCTTTCCGGGCTGTCAATTATACTTCGATGATTACGATGTCAGGGGCTACACCTTTGATCGCTTCAATCTGTTCGTCAATCACCTTGTTCTTGTATTCTTCAATAGTCTCATTTGCACCTGCAGAGACCAAGGACAGAGAAACTTCTCGGCCATCAACATCTGCATAAATCTCAACTTCTATTTCTTCACAGGCAAAGCCCTTGAAAAGAGGAATATTGAGCTTGAACGATTTAGGAAGATTGGAATCTACGACCTGTGAATAATTGTCTGTCTTGCTTCCATTTTCTTCCTTGCTGCGCTCTATATCCTGATTAACCTTTGCCTTGAAGTTCTTCAAAGTGGACACAAGCATCATGTTCTCAGACTTATCTTTGAAAAAGGCACGATGCATCTTAAAAAACTGAGACAGCTTGATCGGTTCCCATTTCTTCTCGGTGTTGATGCCGAACTCCTGCATTTCTTTTGATGTTATCAGAAAGCCACAGACTTCAGTTTGATAGTAGTTGGTCTCATCAATGGTCAAAGCCAATCCCATCTTATCACGATTGACAATGATATTTGATGCTTTCTGATTAATTAGTCCAATGCGCTTTTCCAGCCATTTGAATGGTGCTTCAATGGTTCCGGCAATTGAAACTTTTTTAGGCTCTTTAGGATCAAGCGGTTTTGCAGCTTGTCCTTCTCTTAATACTACTTCGATAGGCGTACCATTATAGTCTTTCGGTACAATCAAATTGATTTTGTTCTCACTCATAATTAATTGTCTGTTCCTGTTTTACGGTTAATACTAAATACTGTTTTCTGCATTTCTTGTGGCATGATAGGGCGGCTATAAACCAATTCGCCCAGTCTGTTATAGAAGCCTGCCATTTTTTCGTCATGATAGAGAATCTTGGCGCATTCTTCATTGTCAACGAACTCAGTACCCCTTTTGATGTGGTCTAAAAGTTCTTGTTTTTCTTCGTTTAATGGTTTTAGGCGTTCTTTGAACTCTTGCATGGCTTCCTTTTTCTCTACTTCAATATCATTGATGGAGATAGAGACTTCTGCAAGCACTTCTTTCTTTTGTGCAAGTTCATCTGGCGTGAATCGATGTGTATATCCGATTTTCTCTATCGCGTCTGCATTATCTTGAAGAAACTGCCATCGTTCCTTCTCTGGAATGTCTTGTCCTAAAAATTTGTCCATAATCAAATAAACTCTTTATTGCGTTCAATTTCTTGTTGTGCAAAAATTAGCATCTGTTGTTCGTTGGCAGCAGGCAAGTATATTCCTGCGACGGATGAACTCCAGTTACGGAAGCGGTCAATGCTTAAAGTCATTTCGCTTGTGGTAAGCTCTGCTGAACTTCTCAGATAAGTTACCTCTTTGCCTTTTTTATTGACCGTCTTTCTCTCAAACAAATCACGGTTGCAAGTCCTTTTATAGAAGTCAATTTTGGCTTCGTCAAGGCTGCAACCGTACTCACTACCGAAATACCCTAAAAGAAGGTGCAGATAGCTGTTTTGTGCTAAAGTCCGGTTAGGATGTTTCTTTCTTAGTTCAACTACGGCACGCTCTTTGAACAGCTTATTTACATACGCCTTGAATTTGGGTACATCATATTCATTTTTTAAATTAAAAATACTCATGTCTAGAATGGTAAGTCATCTTTGGGGGTGCCGTTTGCATCCACTTCTGGAGGAAACTGTGGTGACATCGATGTTTGTTGGCTTATTGGTTGCTGCTGTGTCTGTGAAGCTGGCTGGATTGCCGGTTGGTGTGCCTGCCGCCTTGCTTCAAGTTTGTAGCATCTAATTGAAGTCATACGTCTAAGCTCGCCATCTTGGTTAGTCCAGGATCTACCTTGTAAAGCAAAAGAAACTGTTATAATATCGCCAATCTTGAACTGGTCCAATTCGGCGCATTTGTCACCTGAAACCTCTAGTGGCAGGATGTTTTCATACTCGCTGCGCTCGCCTGTATATGGATCATAGGTCGTTGCATCCAGCAGGAACTCACGCTTAAGAAATGGGCTGCCGCCGTTTTTGGAAGGTATCTGGATAATCTGGCTTATTCCAATTATACGCCCTGTAATCTGGTTACTCATCTTCAGCAAAAATTTTCTTGTCTGTTATCAAATCTCTGTTATCGTTCAAGAACCTGATAAACTCCTCGCAATGATCAGTAATAATAGGTATGTCACGTTCTGGTACAAATGTGTAGCTTTCTGTATAAGTGGATTTGAAGTCTGTGATGTTATACTCAAACGACCTGACATCATTACCATTCTGCATAAGACAGTACGGATAAATCATGTGCTGCCAGTGATCCTTGAACTTACCGACATAGTAACTGCCTGTTGTCTTTATATCGTGGACTGACATCGGTAAAAGTTCGTCTATGTAACCATATAGAAGTACATTACCAAAACACGTTGGCAAAATTGCCTCTACTCGTTGCTGAGTTAATGCGCCTTTATAATAGTCTGCGAACTCACGGCATAGAGAAATTGGAAAATCAAATTGACGGTTCTTATAGGTGGCTCTTAGTCCGATTATGGCCTGTCTGCCATCCTGCATGTCTGATAGTAGTCTTTCTACCTGAACCTTTTCTGATTTCCGATTTTCAATCATGCAGTCGACCACCTCATTGAAAGCCGTCCCCTTATCAGCTGCTTCGCTGTCGAACGGGACACGGTTTATCGTATCTATCAGGCGTTGGAACTGTAGATCTTTAAATTCGTCTGGGGTATGTGGGGGATTCTCACTGAATCCCCAATATTTGCCCCATACCACATCGCTTTTCAGATATCCGGTAAAGGTATCGAGAAGCGTTGCATAGAATTTGAATTTAGGCTGCTTTGTCTGCATAAGTCTTAGTTTCTTTATCGAATATAAGCCCAAGGGCATTTACCTTTGCAGAGAAAAGACGTCTTGCCATACTTAGAGAACTTCCAACATGTTCGAAGTTGTTTATCCTCGAAGCAAAGTCGTTGGCAGACTGTGCGTCCGTTATCATTTCTATATTATCTTTTATCTCTTCAATGACTTTGTCGTAGCGTGCACGCTCTTCTTTTTTAACCTGCAGCATGTTGAGATAAGGCATGATGACTTTTGTGCTTATAAAATCATTCTTTGCAGTCGGGTTGCCGTTTTTGTCTAGAATGCTTGGCACAAACATTACGCCCGGCAGGTTACAGGTGTTCTTGCCGTCGTTGCGTGATGTCGGATCGAACGTGACAGTACGTTTTTGTACACCGTTCTCGTTGCGCATCTCAAGATATCCGAGCAAGTCAAGTTCTGTAACGATTGAGTTGTATGATTTTTCACGCAAGGCAGGGATAAATACAGTGTCGTCTCCATCTTTTCTCGTGTCTCTGTGAGCTACAAATACCACGTTTTTGTTGAGCGACGAAAGCGTGCGTGTCATCCAAGAAAATTCGGCGTTGATGCCACCCCAGTCCCTGATTTGTGGCTGGCGTGTACCGCATTTATAGGTGATGATAAAATCCATCATCTTGCCGATTGTATCTACCACGATAGTCTGGTATGTAGATAAGTCTTCTTGCAATACCTGCTGGACATCCTGCCATGAACTGACCTGAACGATGTCAATACCATCCAAGTGAGCCATATTGACACGCTTCACACCATTGTCAAAGTCGAGTAGCAATGGTTTTGGTGCGCTTAATGCTACTGTCGTTTTTCCCATACCAGCTTGACCGTATATCATCATTTTTACTGTTGATGGGATTACTAATTCGTTTGATTTCTTAATAAGTGACATAATCCAAAAAATTAAATTGTTAATAGTATTTCTTTTGTTTCTTGTTCAATTCTGGTCTGGTCTATATATGGCATCTTGCCATTGTCATCAAGAGTGCATAATTCGACATCAATTATACGGCAATCAGAATTAGTCGGGATAAATCCGCCTGTACCGTTATAATAGTCGTCCTCTGTGTACCCGTCGACAGTCACATCAACTGTCAATATCAGCGTCTCGTCTTTCTTTTCGACTGACACTGCTGATATTCCGGCATTAGCGCAATCGGCACATTTGCGTGCCAAATCTGCGTAGTCGCGTTCGTAAAGTTTCATAATAAAATCTTATACCATATTTTATACAAGCTCTTGCCGTATTCGGCTGAGAACCATAGAAAAGCTACTGCTAAGGCAGTGGCATCGCCTGTATGGCAGGCATAAATAAATGCTATAATGTTTACAGCTAAAACCATCTTTTTCATATATTGATTATTTTGATTATTCTACAATATCCTGCCGCGTCATCACGACGTAGCAGGCTAAGAAAAATATTCAGTTCTCAAGTAATTCTTAATAACTGACTGTTATGTATTTCATCTTGTCGTGGCCGAGAGAGGACTCGAACCTCTAACCTCGCGGACCATTCCGCGGCTCTACACTTTGAGCTACCCGGCCTTTGCATGAACTTCACAGTGGATGCAGTCAAAAAAAATGATAAAAACTAGAAACTTATAAAACTGGTACCCTGTGCCCGGTTCTACCGCAGTCTCAATGGACAGCACAAGGTTATTGTAAAAGATAAAGCATCAGCCGAAATGGTCGCCCAAACCATGCCCTTTATAACCTTTTCCTTTAGGATGGACATATTGCGTAGCATTTAGCTAAATCTTAGATCTTCAGAAATTCACGGCATTATTGCCGTAAACACATAACTGGTAAACTCTTTAGTTACATGACACCTATTTTTTCATGCATGTCCAGTCATGATTTAAATTTTTGCGCTTTGTTACCGATTATATTTTTAGCCCTACTTGCGTCCTCGCATACGGCTATAGATTGTTAGTCTTGCCGTCTGCTTCGCTTTCGTATTTTTCAACATGTCAAAGAACGCCTGTCACGTGTGGTGCCGCCGCTCTCGCTGCGTGATGCGAGCCTTCAGCTCTCCCGGCACCTTCAATGCTAGCAGTTGTCCATCCACTCACGAAGCGCGCTTTCTTTGAAAACATGTCGCTTGCCCTGCTTAACATGAGGTATTTCTGTTACCTTCTTATACAGCGTGTTCAGCGGCATGCCGAGCAGCTTGGCGGCTTCTTTGGCGTTCAGATACCGCTCAGGTGTAATCATTTGCGGCTTGAATCCGTTCTTTTCAAATAACTTGAACAGTTCTTCTGCTATCATGCGCGCTTCAGTTCTCGTCATATCACATACAAATTGAAATTAAATTGGCTTTCTTAAAGCATCTGTATTCTTGTCTTTCAGTGTCGAAGTAAACCTGAACGGTGTCGTTTCTCTTTCTGTTGTCACCGCTTGTGGCTGGTATCAGGTTTTCTTTCAGTGTGCCGTATGCCTCACGTATAGAACCGTCAACTTTCTGAAAGTAGAACTTTACGATTCTCTGTTTCATTGCTGCCTTCAGCTTCATGTTGGCCCAGGCTACCTTTAATGCTTCACTCATTGTAAAGCCATTTCGCTTTACGAACTGCCATGCAAGGCTCATAATATCGTGTAATACATTTCTTTTCATAATCGTGCTTTTTGATGTTAAAACTCTTTTACATAACCTTTCTCATAAGCCGTTTTGCGTATATGTTCAGCCAGCTCTGTGTCTGTTACATAGTTTAGAGCAAACTTCACTGTGTTAGGTGCGACTTGGCAATCAGCGGCCAGTTTCTTTGCGCACCCATACTTCAATTCAATTTTTTTTCTCTGTGGCATCGTCGTTCTATTTTATTTGTGTATATTTGCAGTCAAACGTTATAGAAACGTTGCTGATTTATTAATTCTGCTGCAAATGTACACAATATTTGTGTATAAAGCAAATTTGATATACACAAATGTTGTGTATAAACATAAATTAACTTTGGGGACTATTTAATACCTTATTATATGAAGAAAGAAAGTGTGGCTATATGGATGAGCAGTGTTGCGCTTCTTTTGTGTGTAGTGGCTATACTAATTACATTACATCCCAACATAACAGGCGATGTTTCTGTCAAAGAGGTTATGGAAATCAGTATTGCTACCACCTCTATCGGTGTGACTGTCCTTTTAGGAGTTCAGATATACACTATTATATCCATAGACAAAAAAATCAAAGAGAGTATAGAAGAGGCACATGCAATATACAAGTCGGAAAATGAAATTTTAGCCAAGAGAATGAAAACTCTTTCCATAGCTATCCAAAAGTTTACAACAGGAAATATCTACATAACAAGGGAAGAGTACAATGAGGCACTTTGTGTGTTTTGTCTGTCCGCGATAGAAGCAAACAAGTTAGGTGAGGAAAACCTTGTTTCATTGAGCCTTGAACAGGCTATGAGCCTGTTAAACCATTGCAAGGACTTTCACTTGAGTGACATTGGTAAGGAATATATGGATAAAATAAAACAAGGAATGGTAGAAATTCCCGATGAGAAAGCCATTGGGATATACAATTTTCTATCAGTGATTGGCAATTGTGGGCAGCATACCCTCAACACATAAGTTCTTGTGATTATTGAGAAAATTTAGGAGGTTTAATACACATAGTCTTTAGATCATCATAAGATAACATAGAAGCCTTAGATTCTTTGGTATCTTTAAATTTATCAGAATCCTTAGAATATATATCCAGACCAAGCAAAGCAAGTAATACTTTTGTCCAAACAAGTATCGCTGCCACGCACATGAGTACAAATAGAAGTAATAGCAGAACTTGAATCATAACAATAACCATATTAAAACACCCACAATAGGTACGAGCTATATAGGTGTACATTTTAGACCTCTTTTGAGGAATGTTTAACCAGATTGTATCCGCAACATCTCGTACTTGTTGTGAATACAAAGATAAACAAAATGTGTTTATATGAATAATAATGGCGAAAGAATTGCACAGATAATTTCAAAATTTTGTGAATCAAAAGCTGATTTTGCAAGAAAAGTAGGAGAAAAGCCTCAAACGGTCAGTAATTGGGTCGTTAGGGATAATGGTATTAATGTACTAAACAAAGTCATGGAGGTCTTTCCTCAAGTCAATAAAGATTGGTTAATGACTGGACATGGCGATATGATCAAATCAAACAATAATAGTACAGAACCTCAGATTAATTTTACTAAAGGTGTACCTTATTATAATGTCGATTTTATAGGTGGATTCGACATTGTACTTAATGACCAGACAATCAGTCCTGAATATTTGATTGATTTCAGGAAATACAACGAAGCTACATGTTGGTGTAATGTTACTGGGCATTCCATGGAACCAGAAATTACACATGGGGATATTATAGCATTGAAAAAAATTGAAGACAAGTCTTTTCTTCCATTGGGAGAAGTGTATGCGATAGTAACAACCAATGGAATGAGGACAATTAAAAGACTTGGTCCATCAAGTGATCCGAAATGTTATACATTAGTTCCTACGAATAAATCTCCAGAATATGGCATTCAGGAACTTCCTAAAGATATGATAGAACATATTTTTCAAGTCCTTGGATGTATGAAAAGGCTTTAACTGAAGGTGGTAAATTATGAAAGGTAAATATTTACTGTTATTGTTTTTGGTTGTTTTGGTCTCGAGCTGCGGAAATAATAAACCTACGCCGGAACAGAAAGAGCTTTCTGAAAGATACATCAAAAAGTTGGTGGATGCTAAGGTTAATATATATGGTGGTGAGTTGACGGATGCTAATTTTCTTGTTCTTGCGGTAGATGCTTATCCAGGAGCTAACTTTGACAAATATGCAGAAAGCTACCTTGAGGATGCCTTACGGACCGGGCTTGACATAAAAGGGGTGAATATTGTTGATGTAAAGGATTGCCAAATCGGTGACGGATGGGTGACAGGTAAACGCATTGGAAGTGCTTATAATTAGCGTCTATATCAGCATATATTCTACCAGTGTTCTACCAAAAATTTATTGTTGTCTGTATTGTATTGATAGACAGTGGAATACAAAATAAATACAAGTCCCAACGGAATCACAGAAAAGGAGCATCATTTGATGCTCCTTTTTCTTTTTTATCATATATGTTTTTATTTGCTTTTATATTGATTGATGATACAACTTACAGACTGCATCATTTCTTTCTTATAAGTCTTGGCATTATTTTTTGCCATGAAAATGTATACATTAGATGTTTTGTTGAACTTTCCATATACCCTCGATATAAATATGTTTTGTCACCTCAAGTTTTATGTAAGCACTTAGGTCGTTTCATGCATGTTCAACAATGACTTCAACAGTTCTCATATCAAACACCTAAAACAATATTAACATCAACATTCAGTTTCCGGCTAATTTCACGGGCTACCTTCAATGTGGGCTTGCATTTACCGGAAATATAATCATTCAAAAGGGGAGGGGTAACACCTATCAATTTAGCCAATGTTTTTGGGGTAAGCCCCATTTCATGCATATGGAATTTGAGAACATCAGCAAGTGAGGGTGCTCTCAATGCAAAATGTTTTTCCGAATACTCTGCAACAAGATTAGAAAGTAGTTCCAATTCTATACTGTTCGGGTCATCGAGAGGTGTTTTGTCTGTTATCAGTGGAAGTAACTCTTCAACTCTTTGTACAGCCCTGTCATATTGATCTTTTGTTTCTATCTTTGTCATATCTTTAAATTTTAGAGCAATCAACTATTTTATCATATTCTGCATGAGTGCCAATAAAGTGATTATAAACAGATTTTTAGTAAATATTATTGCTACAATCGGTCTGAAATTATTACCTTTAATATTGAAAACATAATGTTGTTTGTATACATAATCAATACTATTGCATGATCTTTTTTACATATGCAAAGCAAGTCTACTCGCTTCCCTTGTGACTATTCTAGTACATTCTTTTAAAGCAACCTTTTTTATTAGGATACGTTTCTGTGTATTATTTTATAGCATATTATTTAAATATTTTCACTTAACTCACAATATTACCATATTGCAAAGGTAATAACAAAATTCTATTTTTTCAATATTTTATTCTAAATAATCGGATATGAATGACAATACCAAGAAAGATATTTTTTGTAAAATAAATGTTTTTGATTTTTATAAGTTAGTTATATTATTTCACGTGATATACCTATAATATAATTGTTGTTTCCGTCTTTGTAGCTATTATTTTTTGAGATAGAATTTAAATTAAGTTATTACGTAAAGATTAATAGACCTATGAGGCATATAAAATAAAAGCGGACCTGATTTATGTCAGGTCCGCTTCAGATAGAATTTAATTGTCAATCAGATTTCACGTTATAATTAAAAATCAAGTTTAGGCTTTATTCAGCAATAGGCGTTAATTTTATTAGGGCTACAGTGCAGCTGTCGGCCTTTGTTATTTTGTGGCTTCCTTGCTCTATTGTGGTCGTCAGGCTCTTAGAAAAGCTGTCGCCTTCAATTTTAACATCGTCAACTTTTATGTTGTATTTAGTGCTGCTCGAGCCAAAGTATATTGTAAGGGTCATCTTTTCAGTTGTAGAGAATGATATCTCTGTGCCTGACTCCATCTTAAGGCTGTTTGTATATGTAACACCATCTATTATAGTATCTTCTTTTCTGTAATTTTCTTTTGTTCCGGTCATTGTAATGGCGCTGTTAGACGGAGTGCCGTTTGTAAAGTCACAGATTATTTCACCCTCAACAGGTGTTTCTGTGTCACCCGGTTCTCCACCTGTTTCACCTCCGCCAGTTTCACCGCTAGAAGCATTTTCGTCTCCAAAGATGCCGATAAGTGATGATTTGTAGTTTGTAACAGCTTCTTTCAGTTCTTTATTGACGTTATAGTCTGTATCGTCGATGCTGTTATTGAAGGTCCACTTGAAATCTCCGTGATTCATTCTTCCTGCACCATACCAGCCTGTGACCTCTGACGGTACATTTGCTGCTTCTACCGGTTCATAGTCATACATCAATGATGCGTCGGTATCGAAGTTGTTATAAGAAGTTGCACCCTGCAAGGTCTTTATGTCCTGCGGTACTTGCTCGTCTCTTGTTTTGGCTTCGTATGCATCAAATTGTACATTGTCTTCCTGGTATGTTACATATTTATAATATTGTGTCTTCTCTGTCATGATGTTGCCGAATGACTTTATCATACCACCATCTTCTCCAGAGAATGTGCCTTTAGGGTCAGATGAAATGTCTGATCCTTGTTTGGATATGAGCATCGGACATTTTGTTGCTCTGAAATAGTTGCTTTCTACAAATACATTTGAGCCGGATGTTGCACCTACGCCATATTTGGAAATACCGTCGAAGTAGTTGTTCCATACATGTACAGACATCGTGCGGATACGCGGCATACGTGAGTCGCAGTGGTCAAACCAGTTGTTGTTGTAACTTATATAGTTTGGCCCGCTCTCGCTTGTCATTCCACATAATGACGATTTTCCGCTGTCGAAGAAATGGTTGCTTGATACGGTTATATACTGAGAATCGCCTTTGATGTCGATAGTGCCGTCGCCTTTAGCCTGGTCTGAATCTCCTCCGGCCTGACCATAGAATAAGTCCAGATTGTGTATCCAGCAGTATTTGTTGTCCGTATCCAACGAAACACCATCATCCATGAAGTTTAATATGCCGAAGTTGCGCAGCTCTACGTTTACGGCATTGCGCAGAAGAAATCCGAAGCCGTTTATTGTTGCGTCTTCACCTATGCCTTCTATTGTTATATTCATTTCAACAGAATTGTTCTTGCCTTTTATTTGAAGTCCTTCGTTGCTTAACAGTGCATCCATGTCGGTGTCTTTGATCATCCCGATTATTCTTACGCACAGCGGACGTGTCTCTTTTCCTTTTTGGTATGCGTTGAGTATTGCCTGCAGTCCCGTATAAGTCTGTTCCTTATCACCAATAACAGGACATGTTACAGTCTTTGCTGTATTTGCCGTAACGTATATTACGCGTGCGTTGGCTTTTAGCGTACCGTCGGCATTATATGCTCCCGGCGTATTGCCATTGAGGAAACAGAAACCTTTACGTTTATAGTTTATTACCTTTATTCCGGTAACTTCGTTAGCTGCAGCATCTTGTTCTTTTTCTTCAATTACCGGAACAATCTTAAATGAATAATTGTCTGCAGCAATTAAGCCTGTAGCATCTGCCCGTCCGTATGTTCCATAGTTGCGTACCAGCTGGTCGTCCAGTTTTGTATATTCTTCGTATTGTCCACCTTTTACGTACACTATGTAAGACGAAGCATCTGCAAATGGCTCCCATTTTACGAAGGCTGATTCGTGCCATCCTTTTGACTCAAGAATCTTTACCTTTCCTTCCGGATTGTCAATGTCGCCTTCGCTGACGCTGTCTTCTGCTTTTGCAAAGCTGATATTTTTTACAGTCTTTGTATATGCGTCTGTCCATGTCCCGTTTACAGGGCTGACGTTTACTATGCCGTTGGCTCTGTCTATACTGACTTTTACTTCATCTGTATTATAATATTTAATGTCGTTGCTGGTCAGTGTCAGTCGCATTTGATTATTTTGGCTGTTGAGGCTTACAGAGTGGTCTGTCGTCGGTTCAGGCGTTGTTCCTTCGCCTTCTTTTTCAACAGATATCATATATATGTAAAGTCCTCCTGTGTTTGTCAGCGTTATGCTTCCGTCTTCGGTAACAGTACCTGTGTTTACCTGATCTTCAAGACTTGTGCTGTTAAAAAATCCTGACTCAGGAGTGATGTTTGTCACATTGAGTCCTCTTTTTTCTGTTTTTGAACTTGTCTTGCATTTAACAGTTATCTTAGAGCCTTTTTCAAGGTTGTCTATCGTTATTGTTGACACTTTGTTCAATGTAAGGCATTGTTTCTTTATATCCACTCGAATGGCATCTGATGTTTCAGCCGTGAATATGATATTCTGTGTAAATATCAGTTCTGTGCCGTTAGCTTTTAATGTTTCAGAGTTTAATGCCTTATTGTTCGAATATCTGTCATTTGTGGCATCATATGTCCAGTTTTCAGTATCGGCAGACAGATTTGTCCTGTCTGTACTGCTTACACCTTCCTCTTGAAAGTCCCATGTCTGAGCAACTGCATCAGTAGTAAAAAATGGCATAAGGCATATGAGGAATGCCGTAATTATTGTTGAGTATATGTTTTTCATGATAAAATTATTTTATGACTGTCTTTTTTCCATTAATAATATACACGCCTTTGTTAAGGGCATTGGCATCTTTACCCATGTATTGTCCGTTAAGGTTGTAGACTTTTGACTTTCCGGAATTGTCCATAGATGTAATATTTGTTATTCCGGTTGTGTTTTCATAGCTTAAGGAGATGCTGACCTTCGACATGTCTTCCGTCTGTGAAGTGTTGTCGTCAAATTGAAGTGTTACGTTGTTCCCATTGAAAGTCAGATTGCTTACGAATTTGTCGATTTCAGTTCCGTTTATTATAACGGTTTGTTCTGTTTCTGCATACATTGTTCCTCCTGACAATAATGCCATCAGGAACATACATAAAAATGTTTTCCTTTTCATTATTTAAGTTTTTAAATAGTTTGTAGATTATTCCTCGACAAATATAAATATTAAATCCTTTAAATATAGACTATACAACTTAAAAATATGATTTTTTATTATTAATTTACGTATTTTATGCATACTCATTTTCTTTAGGTCTTTATGCCCAAATCAGGCATCAGGCTTGTGTATTAATTCTGTTAGTAAATAGATTCTTCTATCCGTCATTTGTTATCCTATGTCGTCTTGCCTCTGTTTCTCTTAAATATAGTCAGCTATGCCAGCTAAAATGCAGGTGATAATATTATAATGAAAAAGTCAATGATTTACGCATAAAAAAGCAGTGACTTTTGATGCAAAAGTGGCTGAGTTACGAGGCGTAACTCAGCCATTAACAGTTTGAAAGAAAATAGCCGTTGTTTGCTTAATGTAATTGCTGATAGGGCGCGGCAGATGTTTAATGTGAAATAAAATGGGGCGGATTTGTTACGAATTTTATGGGCTTTATATTTTCTGGGGCAGAAAGCTATCCGAGTGCATGTAAATAAGACAATATAGTACTTAAAAACATCTAGTTAGAACGCTGTGTGTGGATTAATCTTGTATACGAGTTTTATTAAGGATTGTATGTTGATAATGCAAAATGAAATCCGGCAGTGTTTTATCAACTCCAATAAAAACACTGCCGGATTATGATTATTCTTAAATTCTTTTTAAACTGATATCTTTTAGAACTTTGATTTATTCCTGTTATGGTAAATAACTTTTCCTATCTTAGGTCTATTATTTCAGCGTTAGGAAAATCTTTTGAATTGAAACGGAATGTGGCGTCACTGATATTTTTTGCTTTAAAGTTTGAAACTTTTATTGTCGTCCATCCGTTGCTCTGACGCATCTTTATTGTTTGCGGATAATAATTCTTGTTTATCGTTATATACATTTCTTTTATTGTCCGTTTTTGGTTTTGAGCGTAAAGATGTATTTGCCATCCGCCTGCAACGTTTTTCATGCCGAGATTGAATCCGTTTTTATAGATATTGATAAATTTATATGGATTCATAGATTGCTGCTGTGCTTCAGTAGGCGTGCTTATATTTACCTCCTGATTCTTTTTCATGTATGTCCATTGTGTCTTTCCGTCATACCATACAATGGCCTGAGAAGTACGTGCATTAAATTTGTTTCCCTTTATCGCAATAGTGCCGGACGTATTTCCGTATTTTCCGCTTATGGTGAAGTTGGCACTTGCTCCGCTTTTGCGTCCTACTACGGCTGCAGTCTTGTCGAGTATCTTTCGTGCTTGCGCTGCATTTTGTGCATGCATGCCAACTGCCAATGTAAACAAAAGTATTAGCAAACAAAACTTTTTCATAATTGTGCTTCCTGTTTGTATTGTTATTCTAAATTAATGTTCAAATACTATTTTCGTAATGCAGACAGAAGATTTTCAAGACTGTTCTCGTCCTGTATCAATACTTCACGTGGTTTGCTGCCTTGTGCCGCACCAACGATTCCGGCTTTTTCCATCTGGTCCATCAGTCTGCCCGCACGGTTATATCCGATTGAGAAACGGCGCTGAATCATGCTGGTTGAGCCTTGCTGGCTTAACACTATTGTACGTGCTGCTTCTTCAAACAGAGGGTCAAGACTGTGCATTTCAAGCGATCCGCCTTTGCCTGAGTCTGAACCTTCGTCTGTGGTTGGCTCTGGCAGTTCCATCGGCTCTATCGGACCTGGCTGCTGTTTGATATATTCATTTATTCTTTCTATTTCAGGTGTGTCTACAAATGCGCACTGCACTCTGACAGGCTCGTTTCCGTTGAGGAACAACAAGTCGCCTCGTCCAATGAGCTGATTGGCTCCAGGACGGTCAAGTATTGTACGAGAGTCAATCATCGAACTTACTCTGAAAGCCATTCTGCCAGGGAAGTTGGCCTTGATGTTTCCTGTAATGATAGATGTTGTCGGGCGTTGTGTTGCAATCACCATGTGTATGCCGACCGCACGTGCAAGCTGTGCAATACGTGCAATAGGCATTTCTATTTCTTTGCCGGCAGTCATGATTAGGTCTCCGAACTCGTCGATAATAACAACGATATATGGCATGTATTCATGACCGTCTGTAAGTCGCAGCTGGTGGTTGACATATTTTTTGTTATATTCTTTAATGTTCTTTGCACCGGCAAGTTTAAGCATGTCATACCTGTAGTCCATGAGCTTGCACAGGCTGTTCAGTGTGCGTATAACCTTGGTGACGTCAGTTATTATTGCATCTTCATTGTCATCAGGAATTTTTGCCATGAAATGGTCTGCAATAGGCATGTACATGCTGAACTCAACCTTTTTAGGGTCTATCAGCACAAACTTCAATTCGTTCGGATGTTTCTTATATAGCAATGAAGTAATTATGGCATTTAGTCCAACTGATTTACCCTGTCCGGTAGCACCGGCAACCAGCAAGTGGGGCAGTTTTGTAAGGTCTGCCATAAATACCTCGTTGGTTATGGTCTTTCCTATGGCAATAGGCAAGTCCATGGTTGTCTCTTGAAAGCGTTTTGAATTTAATATGCTTTCCATGGAAACAATGTTCTTCTGTGCGTTAGGCACTTCTATTCCGACCGTGCCTTTGCCTGGTATAGGCGCTATGATACGTATGCCAAGCGCGGCAAGGCTCAAGGCGATGTCGTCTTCAAGGTTTCTTATCTTTGATATCTTTACGCCTTCGGCAGGGGTTATCTCATACAATGTGATTGTAGGACCAACCGTAGCCGTGATGGTCTTTATCTGTACTCCGAAATTGTTCAGCACCTCAACAATACGGTTTTTATTAGCCGTCTGTTCCTTCATGTCGATGTACGGCTTGCCGTCATTCTCGTATTTCTTCAGCAAATCGAGCGTCGGATATTTATACTTCGTCCAAGGCTCTTTCGGATTGATGGGCGTATTGATATTGCTGCTGCCAGATACGTCTTTCGAGTCTGCCAGGTTCTCTTTCTCGGGTATAATTATCTTGAGGTCGTTAGTGCTTGGAGCTTGTTTTATTTCTTTAGCTGTCTCAACCTTGGTTTCTTCTGCTTGCTCTTCTTGTTTTATTACAGCTTCTCCGTTGTCACCAAATTCAACCCTTTGTGTCTGCGGATCGTCAAATACAGTAGGGTCTTCAAGGGTTTCAATAGGTTTAGACTTATTGGCTTTTCCCTGATTGTTGGTGATGTCGAATTTCACTTTGTTTGATATGCTGTTCACGGGATTCAGAATTTTTCGTACAATCGTGATGGTTTCTTTACTTAGGTAAGTAAGGAATATGATAGCCGTTAAAAGGAGGATGGCTGTCAGTCCAGGCGCTCCTACAAGATTCTCTATCCATTGACTGCAGAACTGGCCGTGGTCGCCTCCGGGATTAAACACCTGGCTTCCCATGATAGGTGTCAATATTTCTGCAAATGTTATAGAAAGCCAAAGCATAGATATGCCAAGGCAAAAGAAACATTTAATCAGGTTGAAGTTATATGCCCGTACAAGTTTCAGTCCTGCCATGCCCATGAATACCGGAACAATAAAGGCAGAAAGGCCAAAGCATCTTGAAATAAAGAAATATGAAACGAAAGCTCCGAACGGGCCGCAGCTGTTCTGAAATGCTCTGTTTGAATTAAATATCTCTCCTGGCCTTAAATCTAATACCAAGCTTTGGTCGTTTTGGCCAGTAGAAAAGAATGATATAAATGCTATGATTATGTAAATGGATAAAAATATCAGAATGATTCCTACCGTAAAATTAATAAAGTCATTTTGAAAAATATTTTTAAATCCTACTACCTCACTTAATGATTTGTTCGTGTTCGTATTTTTTTTCTTAGCCATCAGTGTATTTAGAATATTTTATTTGCAAAAGTAATTGAAAATTGCCAAATCAAGCTATAAAATCACCTTTTTTTTATATTTTTGCAAACTGTAATTTTTGCAAATGAGAAAAATCATATACAATAAGTTTGATAAGCATGACATAACAGCTTTGCCGAAAGTGCTGTTCTCCGGACGTATCATTGTTATAAATACTGCTGCGGAGGCAGAGAAGGCTGTTGACTATCTGATGTCTCAAAAAATATTGGGGATAGATACGGAGACAAGGCCTTCGTTTAAAAAGGGGCAGACGCATAATGTAGCATTGCTTCAGGTGTCAACTCATGACACGTGTTTTCTTTTCAGATTGAATCTTACAGGTATAACTCCGGCTATAATCCGTCTGCTTGAAGATCCTTCAATTCCGAAGATTGGCTTGTCGTTGCGCGACGATATAAATTCATTGCATAAGCGTGCCGATTTTCATCCGGGGAATTTCATTGATTTGCAGAAGCATGTCTGCGAACTTGGAGTGGAGGATTTGAGCTTGCAAAAGCTATATGCTAATTTCTTCCATCAGAAAATCAGTAAGTCGGTAAGGCTTAGTAACTGGGAGTCGGATGTGCTTAGCGACAGACAGAAACTATATGCCGCCACCGATGCGTGGGCATGTATAAATATATATGAAGAGTTGTGCCGGCTGGAAAAGACCGGAGATTATGAGTTGGTAAAAATAGAAGAAAATAAGGAGACAGATGTATAAGAACATATATTTAAAGAAAGGTAAGGAAGACAGTCTTAAGCGTTTTCATCCTTGGGTGTTTTCCGGTGCGATAGCGCATATGGACGATGGAATAGAGGAGGGTGACATTGTAAGAGTCATCACTCAGTCGGGCGCTTTCATTGCTTTGGGGCATTATCAGATTGGAAGCATTGCTGTGCGTGTGCTTTCATTTCAGGATATAGCTATTGATGATGACTTCTGGAAACAGCGTCTGGCGGCTGCGTTGCTCATGCGTCAGTGTGCCGGTATTGCAGACAATCCTGAAAACAATACGTTCAGGCTTGTACATGGTGAAGGTGACAACCTTCCGGGATTGGTTATTGACTGCTATGGCAAGACTGCTGTCATGCAGGCTCATAGTGTTGGTATGCATGTGTGCCGTAATGTCATAGCCCGCCAGCTGGTTGAGGTTATGGGCAATCGCATAGAGAATGTCTTTTATAAGAGTGAGACAACGTTGCCGTTTAAGGCTGACCTCGGACAGGAAAACGGGTTTATATATGGGGGAAGTGATGACAATGTCGCTGTTGAAAATGGTCTTAAGTTTCATGTTGACTGGCTAAAAGGTCAGAAGACAGGATTCTTTGTTGACCAGCGTGAAAACAGAAAATTGCTTGAGCATTACGCAAAAGGCAAAACTGTCTTGAATATGTTCTGTTATACAGGCGGTTTCTCTTTCTATGCTATGCGAGGCAATGCTAAGGCCGTTCATTCAGTAGACAGCAGTGCCAAGGCGATAGAACTGACTAATGCCAATGTGGAACTGAACTTTCCCGGCGACAAGCGTCATCAGGCTTTTTGTGAGGATGCATTCAAGTTTCTTGATGCCGCAAAAGACAAATATGACCTGATAATACTCGATCCTCCTGCTTTTGCCAAGCATAGGGCTGCATTGCATAATGCGCTTAAAGGATATACAAGGCTTAATGTGAAGGCATTTGAGAAGATAAAGAGTGGTGGTATCCTGTTTACGTTCAGCTGTAGTCAGGTCGTGACAAAGGATAATTTCAGAAATGCCGTGTTTACAGCGGCTGCATTGGCAGGTCGTAATGTCAGGATATTGCACCAGTTGCATCAGCCGGCCGACCATCCAATAAACATATATCATCCTGAAGGCGAATATCTAAAGGGACTGGTTCTTTATGTTGAGTAATGGTTTCCTAAAAAGAATATCAGATTTTATTAAAGACCGTCAGTTACTGAGTAAGGACGGAAAATATATAGTTGCGCTGTCGGGAGGTGCCGACAGCGTTACTTTGGCTTTGGCTCTTTGCGAATTGGGCTACAAGGTTGAGGCTGCTCATTGCAATTTTCATCTGCGTGGTGAAGAATCAGACCGTGATGAAAATTTCTGTGTTGAGTTTTGCCAGCAGAATGGCATAGAGCTTCATAGAGCTCATTTTGATACAGTGTCTTATTCAAAGTTGCGTAAAGTAAGCATAGAGATGGCAGCCCGAGATCTCAGGTATTCTTACTTTTCACAGCTTAAGCGTGACATCTGCGCCGACGCTATATGTGTTGCGCATCATCAGGACGATTCTGTTGAGACCGTATTGATGAATCTTATCCGTGGTACAGGTATTGACGGACTTACGGGTATCTCTCCGAAAAACGGTGACATAGTGCGTCCGCTATTGTGCGTTTCAAGAGCTGATATCGAAAACGAACTTTGTGCCGCAGGGCAGGATTATGTAACTGACAGTACGAATCTGGTTGATGATGTTGTCAGAAATAAAATCCGTCTGGACATTCTTCCGCTTATGAGGCAGATAAATCCTTCTGTTGGAAACAGCATTGCCAAAACTGCCATGCGTATGGAAGAAGTCGCTCGAGTTTTTGGTTCTACTATCAGCGAGGCTGCCGGGCGCGCAGTTACATATAATAATAAAGGTGAGGCAAAAATATCACTGGATATACTTTCTTCAGGACCGTCTCCTGAGAATGTGCTGTTTCATATTTTAAAGAACTATTCTTTTGCCCCGTTGCAGATAGAACAGATTTATTCTTCATTGAACTCTGGGCCTGGTACAGAATTTCGTTCATCTACCCACGCTCTGCTTATCGACCGTGAATATATTTTCATTGAACCATTGTCTGACGAAGGACAAAGGAGGTTTGTTATACCTGAGACAGGAACTTATGTATATGATGAGTCTTCTAAGTTTCGGGTAGAGATTATAGATAACGGGTCGGATGTAGAAATTGTACGAGACAGAAATTGCTTTTTTGCAGATTTGTCTAAGGTCGCTTTTCCGCTTATTGTGCGCAGGGCCTCTACCGGTGACAGATTCATTCCTTTCGGGATGAATGGCTCCAAGTTGGTAAGTGATTATTTGACAGATCGCAAGTTTAATTTGTTTGATAAGCGCCGTCAGCTTGTTATAACTGATTCGGACGAAAAGATAATATGGCTCGTAAACCAGAGGCCTGACAACAGATGCAGGGTTTCTGATACAACGAAGAAAATACTTAAGATTACATATACCGGCTGTTAAGCCGGTTTTTTTATTTTTGATAAAGTTCTTTTCTTCATGATTTGCGTAGCGCACGTAACATCTTGATATACAGTGTTTTATAAAGGAATATCTTTTGGCTGGCAAAAGATGCCCTTTCACCTCGTAAAAGGTCGCATTTTATAAGCCAAAAGCTGGCATAACATCAAGCATTAGTCAATTCCTAGTTTTGTATATTATCAGTTTACTGTTTTCGTGAACGGTATTTATTGTATTCACAGATAATGTTTAAATGCAATTTTTATTAAAATAAGCCATTTATCAATCTGTTTGCTGAAAAAATATTACCTTTGCATTAATATGAACAGGCAGAATGAAAATTCTGCGATAAAATGTCTTTAGTAGGAAATATTAAAAGTTTAAGGTATGGTAAAGTATAACGTGAATTTTGACAATTATAAGAAGGACGCTGCATATCGTTCGCTTATAAGTCCAAAATTGGTCAGTGAGTTGAAAGTAAAGATTGTCAGGATTATCGTAAAAAAGAAAAAATATAAAGACAAGGAATATTCGGCCAAGCGTCTGGCTGAAGAACTTGAAACCAATACTAGGTATATATCTGCCGTGGTTAATATATGCTTCAACATGAATTATACGTCATGGGTAAATAAGTATCGCATAGAAGATGCCAAGGCTTTGCTTACTGACAAAAAGCATAAAAAGCTTAAAATGGAGGAAGTGAGTGATTTGGTTGGTTTTTCAAACAGACAGTCTTTTTATGCGGCGTTCTATAAATACACAGGTGTTACGCCGCGAAAGTATAAGTTAGATAATTCGGAAAAATAACGTAACATATTAATGCTGCAATGAGAAATACTCAATTTTCATATACCGACGAACGTTTTGCGGATATACTGATGCTCAGGTATAAACTTGACAACTTCAGCTCTTTGTCGCTGAGGCAGAAAAAGCTAGTGTATTATTTGTCTGAGGCTGCGCTTTATGGCCGTGACATAACTTTTGATCAGTTTGGCCGGTATAATCTGAAGATACGCAAGGTGTTTGAGCAGATATACCTTAATTATAAAGGTGACAGAACTGCTGATGAGTTTAAGGAACTTGTTGTGTATCTGAAGCGGGTATGGTTCTCTAGCGGCATATATCATCATTACGGATGCGATAAATTTGTCCCTGGTTTTTCTGAAGCATTTTTTATAGATGCTGTTAAATCTGTTGATGGCAGTTTGTTGCCTTTAGACGAAGGACAGACGGTGGATGGATTATGTGAAGAACTTCTGCCGATAATTTTTGATCCTGATGTCATGCCTGTAAAGGTGAATAAAAAGGACGGTTTCGATTTGGTTGAAACTTCAGCATGCAACTTCTATGATGGTGTAACACAGAGTGAAGTTGAAGAGTATTATGCTTCAAAGAAAAATCCAGACGATAAGGAGCCTTTGTCATATGGACTGAATACTACAGTGAAAAAATGTGATGGACGGGTTGTTGAAGATGTTTGGAGAATTGGAGCAAAATATGGCGCAGCAATAGAGAAAATTGTATATTGGCTCGAAATGGCTTCAACTGTGGCTGAAAATGATAAGCAGCGCAGTGTAATTGATGCTTTGATTAAATATTACAAGTCGGGCGATTTGGCGGATTTTAATGAATATTGCATTAAATGGGTTGATGAAAAAGAATCTGCCGTTGATTTTATTAATGGGTTTATTGAGGTTTATGACGATCCGCTCGGAATGAAAGGCACTTGGGAAGGTCTTGTTGAATACCGTGATGTAGAAGGAACAAGGCGGACCAGAGTGATTAGCGATAACGCTCAATGGTTTGAAGACCATTCGCCTGTTGATTCTCGTTTCAAGAAACAGCAGGTAAAGGGTGTGTCTGCAAATGTAATATGTGCGGCAACTCTCGGCGGAGGTGAATACCCTTCAACGGCCATAGGCATAAACCTTCCTAATGCTGACTGGATTAGAGCAAGCCATGGAAGCAAGAGCGTTACGATAAGTAATATTATATCGGCTTATAATGAAGCATCACGTGGTAATGGCTTTGACGAAGAGTTTGTCATTGACGAAGAGACAATAAAGCTTATAAGACAGTATGGAGATATATGTGACATCATACATACTGACCTGCATGAATGTCTCGGACATGGTAGCGGACAATTGTTGCCCGGTGTTGATCCTGACTCTCTGAAAGCATACGGCAATACTATTGAAGAGGCGCGTGCTGATTTGTTCGGATTGTATTATGCAGCAGATAAAAAGTTGGTTGAATTGGGCCTGATGCCTGATGCAGAAGCCTATAAGGCAGAGTATTATTCATATATGATGAATGGACTTCTCACTCAGCTTGCACGCATTAAAAAAGGCAATTGTATAGAGGAAGCCCATATGCGTAATCGTGCCCTGGTTGCTCGTTGGTGTTATGAAAAAGGACGTGATGGCAATGTTGTAGAGCTTGTGCGTCAAAACGGGAAGACTTACGTGCGTATAAACGATTATGAGCAACTCCGCAATCTGTTTGCAGCCTTGCTTGCTGAAATTCAACGCATAAAGAGCGAGGGTGATTATGCTGCAGCCCGGGACATAGTCGAGAATTATGCTGTGAATATTGATCCGGTTTTGCATGATGAAATATTGTGCAGATATAATAGTTTGGGCATACCTCCTTATAAAGGATTCATAAATCCGGTACTTATGCCTGTTACTGATTGTGATGGTAAAATAATGGACATAACTGTTGATTATTCTGAAACTTACGAGCATCAGATGTTGCGTTACAGCAGAGATTACTCCACATTGATTTGATAAATATGAAACAGGAAACACAAGACAAACTGAAACAAATTAAACAGCGTTTCAGATTGATGATGAACGGCATGGCTTCTCAGTCAATGCGCGAGAAAGGACTTGGGTATAGCATAAACTGGGGCATATCTCTGCCTGCCTTGAAAACACTGGCAGAAGAGTATGGCAAAGACTATGACTTGGCCATTGAACTGTGGAAAGAGAACATTCGCGAATGTAAGATTCTTGCTACATTAATTATGCCACCGGCGGATATGAAAGCTGATTTGGCCTGCCTTTGGGTGTCGCAGATTCCAAATCAGGAAGTTGCAGCTATGGTGGCCTTCAATCTGTTTCAGTATATAGACAGCGCGAAAGACCTCGCGTTCAAATGGCTTGCGTCAGCGAGTGAGCTAGAGCAGATGTGTGGTTATAACATCTTGTCACGGCTTTTTATGCGTGGAGAGGTGCTTGATTCACGAGAGATAAATGAGCTTTTTGATCAGGCCAAAACTGCTCTTGAAGGTGGAAGTGTGTCACTGCAGCATACAGTTGTAAATATGTTGTCACATTTTTGTGCTATTTCCGACGAGTATAATAAAATAACAAAATCTGCCTTCAAATCATACGATTTAGATATTTTTTGATGTTTTGTACGGCTAATACGGAATTTTGTTGTATTTTTGTCGGACAATCCGGAGTATGGATAAAATGAAAAATAATTGTAGCGACGCAGTAAGGGAGATTCTGGACAACTATTTGGAACAGAACAATTATCGCAAAACCCCTGAACGATTTGCGATTCTCGATGCGGTGTATAGCTTCAATTCTTATTTTTCAATACAAGAACTTAGCGACAGGCTGATAGAACGATGCTTTCCCGTTAGCAGAGCTACGCTTTACAATACGGTAAGGCTGTTGATGAGTTTACGACTTGTTATATCTCTGAGACTGCAGGACGGTATACGCTATAAGGCGTGTTACTCGGATAATCACTGCACTCAGGTCTGTACTGTTTGCGGAAAGGTTACAGAGATAAAAATACCCGAGATTGCAGCTGTAATTGACAGAACGCATTTGAGGCGCTTTCGCAAAGAAGGCTTCTCAATGCATATTTATGGTGTATGCAGCACCTGTCAGGCAATGCTTACGCGCTTGAAAAATAAAGAGAATACTGAAAAACAGGAGAATATAAATAAAAACAAATATATTAATAAATATGGAAAAAGGCAAAGTTGATGTATTGCTAGGTTTGCAGTGGGGTGATGAAGGCAAAGGCAAGGTTGTTGATGTGCTTACGCCTCATTACGATGTGATTGCAAGATTTCAGGGCGGTCCTAACGCAGGACACACTCTCGAGTTTGAAGGCGAAAAGTATGTCCTTAGAAGTATTCCTTCTGGCATTTTCCAGGGTGGCAAGATTAACATTATTGGTAATGGTGTAGTACTTGCTCCGGATTTGTTTATGGATGAGGCTAAAGACTTGGAGAAAAGCGGTCATCCTTTGAAAGAAAGACTTTATATCTCAAAGAAAGCCCATCTTATTATGCCAACTCACAGACTGTTGGATGCAGCCTATGAACAGGCTAAAGGAAAAAACAAAGTAGGAACAACAGGTAAAGGCATCGGTCCTACATATACAGATAAGGTTTCGCGCAACGGACTTCGTGTTGGTGATATATTTGATAATTTTGAAGAAAAATATAATGCTCATAAGGCACGTCATGAGCAGATTTTGAAATCGCTTAATTATACTGACTATGATATTTCTGATGTAGAAAAGAAATGGATGGAAGGTATAGAATATATCCGTCAGTTCCATATTGTAGATTCTGAACATGTAATTAATAAGATTTTAAAATCTGGTCAGAATATATTATGTGAAGGAGCTCAGGGTACAATGCTTGATGTCGACTTCGGCAGCTATCCTTTTGTAACGTCTTCTAACACTATTTGTGCAGGAGCTTGCATCGGATTGGGAATCGGCCCTAACAGAATTGGCGAAGTATATGGCATAATGAAGGCTTATTGTACACGTGTCGGTGCCGGACCGTTCCCGACAGAATTGTTTGATGAGACTGGAAGTCTTATAAGGCAGCTTGGTCATGAGTATGGAGCTGTTACCGGACGTGAGCGCAGATGCGGATGGATTGACCTTGTTGCGCTGCGTTATTCTATTATGGTTAATGGAGTCACTCAGTTAATCATGATGAAGAGCGACGTGCTTGATGGCTTTGATACAATAAAGGCATGTGTAGCTTATAAACGCAATGGTGAGACCTTGACTGATTTCCCCTATAATATAGAGGAAGGTATCGAGCCTGTTTATAAGGAACTTAAGGGATGGAAGGCCGACATGACAAAGATGACCAGCGAGGAAGAGTTCCCGCAGGAATTTAAGGATTATATCAAATTCCTTGAAACAGAACTTGAAACTCCTATTAAGATTATCTCAATAGGTCCGGATCGTGCCCAGACAATAGTTAGAAAATAATACGTATAATTTCGTCCCAAGGATTGAGAATTTGTGGTGTGGATAATTGATGTTTTCAATATCCAGATTCATCATTCTCAATTCTTGGGTTTTATCTTAAATAAAGACAGATATGAACAAACCATCAATACCTAAGGGTACACGTGACTTTTCCCCGTTGGAAATGTCAAAGCGCAATTATATTTTTGATACAATAAGGTCTGTTTTCGCTCTTTATGGTTTTAAGCAGATTGAAACTCCGGCCATGGAAACATTGCAGACATTGCTTGGAAAGTATGGTGAGGAAGGCGATAAACTTCTTTTCAAGGTGCTCAATAGTGGAGATTATTTGAGCAAGATTGATCGAGAGGAACTTGTCAATGGGAATCCGTTGCATTTGGCTTCAAAATTATGTGAGAAAGGTTTGCGATATGACCTGACCGTTCCTTTTGCCCGTTTTGTCGTTATGCACAGGGATGAGTTGCAGTTGCCGTTCAAGCGTTATCAGATTCAGCCTGTATGGCGTGCGGACCGTCCTCAGAAGGGTAGGTATCGTGAATTTTATCAGTGTGATGCTGATGTAGTCGGCAGTGATTCGTTGCTCAATGAAATTGAGTTGATGCAGATTATTGATACAGTGTTTACACGTTTTGGCGTGCGCGTTCAGATAAAAATCAACAACCGTAAAATATTAACTGGAATAGCTGAATATATCAACGAGGCTGATAAAATAGTGCCTATTACTGTTGCTATTGATAAACTGGAAAAAGTAGGTCTTGATAATGTAAATGCTGAACTTGCAGAAGACGGACTCAGTAAAGAAGCAATTGAAAAGCTACAGCCGGTGATATCACTCAGCGGCAGCAATGAAGAAAAATTGGATGTTATAAGCAATATCCTCAAAGATTCAGAAATAGGAACAAAGGGTGTTGAAGAGCTTCGTTATATATTCGGCGTACTTGACAAGTCTAATCTTAAGAATGAGGTACAGTTTGATTTGACTCTTGCAAGAGGTCTTAATTATTATACAGGAGCAATCTTTGAGGTTAAGGCACTTGATGTTCAAATCGGAAGTATTACAGGCGGAGGACGTTATGATAATCTTACAGGCATCTTCGGTATGCCAGGTTTGAGTGGTGTCGGAATCTCTTTTGGTGCAGACAGAATATTCGATGTCCTTAATGCATTGGAGCTTTATCCTGAAAATGCAATGAGCGGAACTCGTCTGATGTTTATTAATTTCGGGGAAAAGGAAATGGCGTATTGTTTGCCTATTGCTGCCAAAGCCCGTGAGAACGGCATTGCTACTGAGATATATCCTGATGCAGCAAAGATGAAAAAGCAGATGAACTATGCTAATAACTGCAATGTTCATTATGTGGCTATTGCAGGTGAAAATGAGATAAATGAGAATAAGATAACTTTGAAGAACATGTTGACAGGTGAGCAGCGTCTGGTTGATGCTGATGAACTTGTGTCAATCGTTAAATCTGGACAGTGATTATGGGTAGAATAAAATATTTTCTTGTCCTTCTCCTGTGTGTGTTGTCACTATCTGCATATAAGAAAAATGAAAAAATTACAATCTTTATGATAGGTGATTCCACTATGGCTAATAAGGATATTAGTGGTGGAAAGATGGAGCGAGGATGGGGAATGATGCTCAAAAATTTCTTCACTGAGGATGTAATTGTTGATAATCATGCACTTAATGGGCGTTCTTCAAAAAGTTTCATTAGTGAGGGGCATTGGCAGAAGGTCGTGGAAAAAATAAAGCCTGGAGATTATGTCTTTATTCAGTTTGGGCATAATGATGAGAAAGACGATCCTAAACGACACACTGATCCAGGAACAACTTTCGACGAAAACTTGCGCAAGTTTGTTAAGGAAACAAGGATGAGAGGCGGCATTCCTGTTTTATTTAATAGTGTGGTAAGGCGAATCTTTACGAATAGTACAACAGCTGTTGCTGATGATGATACCCGTTCTAATTCATCAGCAGATTTGGTTGAAGGTGATACATTGGTAGATACTCACGGTGACTATCTTTTGTCTCCTCGTAATGTTGCACGTGAGTTGGATGTGCCTTTTGTGGATGCAAATAAGATTACACATGATTTGGAACAGGGTCTAGGGCCGGATAAATCTAAAAAACTGCATATGTGGTACCTACCAAATGAAGTTCCTTCATTGCCAAAGGGGCGTCAAGACAATACTCATTATAATGTTTATGGTGCTTATGTTGTTGCCGGATTACTTGCTGATGCCGTTTCTGATGTTGTTCCAGAACTTAGAAAATATCGTTGCAAGTATGATGCTTCAGTTGCAAGAGATGGAAGTGGATTGTATTTTGATCTGCAAACTGCTGTAGAGCATGTTCCTTCTGGTGTTAAGACAACTGTCTTGGTAGGTGAGGGAAAGTGGAAGAAACCTGTAGCCGGTAAAGATAAGAAGATAGAATATATAATGAGGCAAGGGGCCAGTTTCATAAAATAGTTGATTATAATTATTATATTATGATATGAACTTCAGAACCTTATTATATAAGTAATACTACGGTAAATATTTGTAACCTAGATTGTTATTGGGGTATTTGCAAATATTTACCGCTTTTTATTTTATTATCACGCAAGTCTTCATGCTTATTCTTTTTTCAAAAGTTATGCTTTTGCGTTCCGTTTGTTATCCTTTTATCGTGTAAAAGGTATGCTTTTGTCCCCTAAAAGGTGTCCTTTTGCAGACAGCCCTCTGATTGGTGTGTTTTGCACCTGGCATACAGCCGGCTTAAAAAGCCTATAACGTCCATTCTGTCAGTATTTTATGGCGTTGCTGACTGCCCGTATGGTTTGCCGCACAGCCTTGCATTAATCCTGCCGTTCATGAATATTGCTGCTTCATGACAGGCCTTCCCGTAACCGGCTGGCAGTTTTCTTCCTTAGGAATACAAATACCTTTAAATTCTGCCGTCGGCCTTTGAAATTTGTCATATGCGTATAATTTTCATCCATCTTTGCCTGTTTTGTATTCCGTTCCTGTGTCACAAGTCTGCCTATTTCTTTAGTAAAATATAATAATGCGAATGGTGTAAAATCTGCACTCAATATGTAAACGACTGTTAAAATGTATCTAAAATTAAAACTTTTTTCAGAAAACATTTGGCGGTTTGGCCAAAACCCCGTACTTTTGCATCCGCTTTTGAGAGCTGACGCTCCCTGAGCACTGAAGAAAGAGATCTTTGAGATACTGAAATATACAGAGACAAGAGTAGTACAAGAAACATCCTGCGGACATGTTCTGCAGGGAGGGTAAAGAATGAAAACCGTTCAATTTCTGCCGTGATATATATAATATGTATACGCGGTCAAATACTACCGGATGGCGTTCTGAGCGACAGACTAACTGACACGGCCTTCGGGTCTGTGTCACATTATAAAGAAATTTTACAGTGGAGAGTTTGATCCTGGCTCAGGATGAACGCT
>ENA-ORNP01000462-ORNP01000462.1-human-gut-metagenome-genome-assembly--contig:-NODE-462-length-48810-cov-5.977541_pt1 | contig 48810 bp, 57 predicted proteins | sample MGYA00242119_ERZ509030 | MGnify/ENA primary metagenome ERZ509030 (study PRJEB26280, sample SAMEA2338708) | human gut metagenome | biome: human gut; feature: human-associated habitat; material: faeces... | reverse complement strand
ATAAGGCTCTGTATTACAGCCGTTAAATACGTAATCCGTTGAAATATATACTAGAGTAATTCCAAGCTTTCCGCACGCATCTGCAATATTTTCAGTACCTGTAACATTTATGAGCTCTGCAGTCTTTAAATCCTCTTCAGCTTTATCAACATTTGTATAAGCTGCACAATGAATAACAATTTCAGGTTTGTATTCTTCAAGAACATGTTTTACCTGTTCTGCATTAGTGATATCAAGTGTATCAACATCGGTTTCGATAACTTCATATCCAGCATCCTCAAATATCGGGCATAAATCCTGCCCCAGCATACCTTTTGCACCTGTTACAAGAACTGCCATTATTAAACCCCGACTTTCTTTTCTTCTATGTGTTTAATCCACTCTTGATTGTTTAGATACCAGTCAATAGTCATTTTGATACCCTGTTCAAATGTTACAGAAGGCTCCCAGCCTAATTCAGAGGTAATCTTATCATTAGAAATTGCGTATCTCCTGTCATGACCTAATCTATCCTGAACATATTCTATAGAAGATTCATCTTTCCCCATTGCCTCAAGTATCAGGCGGGTAATTTCCATATTTGTTTTTTCATTGTGACCGCCGACATTGTATACTTCACCAATTTTACCCTTATGGAGTACTGTATCAATTGCTGCGCAATGGTCATATACATATAACCAATCTCTAACATTTAACCCGTCGCCATATACTGGAACTTTCTCTCCTCTCAAAAGCTTAGAAATAAAGAAAGGAATAAGTTTTTCCGGATACTGATACGGGCCATAATTATTAGAACATCTTGAAATTGTTACAGGTAATTTAAATGTTCTGTGATACGCTAGAACTAATAAATCTGCTCCTGCTTTAGAAGCACTATAAGGTGAGGATGTATGAATAGGTGTTTCTTCAGTAAAATATAAATCAGGTCTATCTAAAGGCAAATCACCATAAACCTCATCAGTGGACACTTGATGGTACCTTACAAGAGGATGATTTTCCACATCTCTCATATATTTTGCAGCATTAAGTAAATTCATAGTACCTAAAATATTAGTTTCTGCAAATATATTTGGATTCTTAATAGAATTATCAACATGTGATTCTGCTGCAAAATTTATTACGTAATCAAATTTTTCTTTTTTAAATAATTCTAAAATAGCATCTTTATCTCTTATGTCCATTTTAACAAATTTATAATTTGGTTTTTCTTCTAATTTCTTAATATTGTTATAGTTTCCTGCATAAGTTAATGCATCTAAACATACAAATTCATCTTCTGGATACTTGTCTACTACATAGTGTAAATAATTACTACCAATAAATCCAGCTCCTCCAGTTATTAAAAATTTACTCATAATTAATTGTTTCCTTTCTTTACAAATACTTCTTTTTTTTCTTTTTCATTTTCTAATTCATCAGAATATCTAACTAGTGCATCTTTCCATGTAGGTAATAAATCAAAACCCGCATTTTTTAGTTTTGCTTTAGATAATTTTGAATTAAGTGGTCTCTTAGCAATTTTTTTACCCCTATAATATTCTTCAGTAGTAACACCTACTACATTAACATCTTTTTTATTGATTTTAAATATTTCCCTTGCAAAGTCAGCCCACGAACAGTAAGCCTCATTTGTTCCATGATAAGTACCATATTTATCAGTCTTAGCCATATCTACTAGAAGTCTTGATACATCTTTAGTATACGTTGGAGAGCCAATTTGATCATTTACAACGGTCAATGTATTATGTGATTCAGATAGCTTTAACATTGTTTTAACAAAATTATTACCATTTATACCATAAACCCAAGAAATTCTAACCACATAATGTTTTTCATACTTTCTTACCTCTTCTTCGCCTAAAAACTTTGTCTTTCCATAAGCATTTAATGGATTCGTCTTATCAGTTTCACTATATGTTCCTTCTTTTGTTCCATCAAAAACATAATCAGAAGAAATATAAATGATTTTTGCACCAATTTCCCTGGCTGCTTCAGTTAAGTTTTTAGTTCCAATTACATTAACTTTATAACAAGCATCATAATTGTCTTCTGCTCCGTCAACATTCGTCCAAGCCGCACAATGAAAAATAACATCTGGCTTAACGCTTTTTATTAAATCTATAACAGCATCTTTATCAGTTATATCAAGAGATGAATAATTTAAATTTTCATTTTCCATTAAGCTTATTGATCTTTTGTTAATTTCTTCATCAAGCTCACTTCTATCACTTACTGTTATTTCATTTTCTCCTCTTTTACATAATTCTTTGGCCAAATCATATCCTAATTGACCCTTAAATCCAGTTATAAATGATTTCATTACTTATCACCTTCATATTTAAAATATTTTGGACTTTTAGACAATGTTAAATGTTTTTGATCTTTTTCAGATAATAATGGTTCATCTATTCCATTATCAACAAACATTTTATTCCATGGAATATTTAACTCTTCATCATTCCATAAAATACCACCTTCCATATCTGGGGCGTAATCATTATCTATTAGGTATTGAAAAATTGTATTATCCTCAAGACTTATAAATCCATGTGCAAATCCTCTTGGAACATATAATTGCCTTCCACTTTCTGGATCCTTAGAGTCATATGGTTTTAATAATACTGCTGCGTGTTTTCCATAAGTTGGAGAACCTTCTCTTATATCAACTACAACATCTATCGCAGAACCATTTATTACCTCAACAATTTTTGTCTGACATTTTGGGTTCTTTTGAAAATGTAATCCTCTAACTACACCTTTTGATGATTTGGATCGATTAGTTTGAACTACCTTCTCAAAAAATAATCCTTCCTTTTCTAAATCTTTTTGGATAAAATATGGGCTAAAATATCCTCTATCATCACCAAATACGCTAGGCTCTAAAATATAGCAATCTTTTAAATTTGTTTTAATTTTTTTCATATTACTTTCTTCTTCTTTCTAGCACCTTAGATAAATACTTTCCGTAACTATTTTTCTTCATTAAATCAGCACTCTTTTCTAAATCAGCATCAGAAAACCAGCCATTATTGTATGCAATTGCCTCAGGGCAGCAAATTACACTATCTCTATTATTTTGAATTACCTTAATCATATTGGATGCTTCAAGTAAGCTATCAAATGTACCTGTATCAAACCAAGTATAACCTTCACCTAAAAGACACGCTTTTAATTTACCTTGCTTTAGGTATTGATCATTTAATGTTGTTATTTCAAGTTCTCCCCTTGCAGATGGTTTAACTTTTTTAGCTTCTTCCGCTACTTTTTTTGGATAAAAATATAATCCGGTTATAGCGTAGTCACTCTTTGGTTTTAATGGCTTTTCTTCAACGCTTAGAACGTTTTTATTCTTATCAATTTCCATGATTCCGAATCTTTCTGGATCTTTAACTTGATATCCAAAAATAGTTGCTTTACCAGCCTTTGCATTATCAACTGCACTTTTAAGTGTTTCTTTAAGTCCGCTACCATAAAAAATATTATCTCCAAGTACCATTGCACACTCATCATCACCAATAAATTCTTCTCCAAGAATAAATGCTTGAGCAAGTCCATCTGGAGAAGGTTGCACAGTATAACTTAAGTTAACCCCAAATTTATTTCCGTCCCCTAATAATCTTTTAAAATTAGCTTGATCCTCTGGTGTTGTAATAATTAATATATCTCTTATTCCTGCTTCCATTAATACTGATAATGGATAATATATCATAGGTTTATCATAAACTGGTACTAACTGTTTACTAGTTCCCTCTGTTATTGGATATAATCTTGTTCCAGATCCTCCCGCTAAAATAATTCCTTTCATATACAAAAACCTCCTTGTATAGATATTATATCATATATAAACAAAAAAAAGAAACCTTTATTAGTTTCTTTAATATAAAATACTCATATCAACATACCCTCTTATACCATCAAGCGTTGCAGAAGATGTATATTGCCACATTGAATATCTACCAGTATAAGTACATCCTGTATTATTGTATTGTGCTATCCAATCAGATTCACCTCTGGCATAACTCCCAAATCTATTATTAACATGATTTAAATCTGCATATATTTTAACTTTATATTTACTACTCACATAACTACTTACAGAACTAATATAAGTTCTTGCTATATTATCATATTGATCTTTAGATAATGTTTCTGATGTGTTATCTGATGAAATTTTCCAATCCTCTAAATCATAGTAAATTCCAAGTGTAGGATTTAAATTATATTTACTTATTATGCTTTTTGTAAAATTGGCTTCTGTATTAGCACCATTAGTAGTATTTGCATAACTAAACAAATAAATACCATATGGAATGCCTAACCGTTTAACTTCACTTATATACTCATTTAGTCTTCCATCTTCCGTATTCCAATAACCTATCCTAAGCATCACACCATAAATACCGGTATTATAAACCTTATTCCAATCAATTTGTCCTTGGTGTACACTAACATCAATTATATAATTTTTATCTTTAACCTTCCTAATTTTAAATTTTTGAGCGTTTGTTCCATTGAAATCATACATCCACACTTTGGTTCCATTTGCGGTATCAGCACCATAAACATCAAGTACTAAACCACCACTATTCGAAACAATATAATAATATCCATCCCCAGCATCTTTTAAAAGCCATTCCTGAGCATAAGTTCCATTATAATCATATAAATCAAGAACGCTACCTTTAGAAACTGAACCTCCAGCTACATCAAGTGATTTTGTTAAATCTTTCAAACTAACTACCTTATATATTCCGTTCCCTACATATGAGAACTGCCATTTCTGAGCGTTCGTTCCGTTAGAATCATATATTTGAAGATTTATTCCATTTGATGAATTGCCTCCAGGAACATCAAGAACTTTATTTGTATTTAACGCACTTTCTATTATATAAATACCATTATCCAGTGTTGAAATACCGGTTCCTTCAGAAGTTTTTAATAACTTGAATTTTTGAGCATTAGTATTATTACCCTCATAAAGCCATAGTTTTGTTCCATTATTAGTACTTCCCGAATTTAAATCAATATACTTATTATTTTTAGCTATTAAACTATAAGTCCCATCATAATTGTCTTTTATTACCCATTTTTGATAATCAGAATCATTTTTTTCGTTTATATTAACCGTTATCATATCCTTATTTTCAAGAGAATCAACTGATAAAGCATAATTTCCATCTTTGTTGCTAAGTATTTCATAATAACCATTATTAATATACTTAATGTGCCATTTTTGAGCCAAAGTAGAATTAGTATCATATATTTGAACATTATTTTTTGATGTCATATTACCGCCTGGTATATCAAAATTTTTATTTCTATTTATTGCACTCGCAATAAAATAATAACCATCATCAATTGATTTAGATCCTATATTTTCCACTTTGTTAAATTTGAATTTTTGAGCTGATGTACCATTTTGTTCATAAAGCCAAATATTAGCACCATTTACAGCTTTTCCATTTGCAACATCTAGGCTAAGACCATTAGCCTTAGATATAATGGTAAATGTACCATCATTATTATTTTTTATAATCCATTGTTGTGCGGCAGATTGATTATATTTATACAGCTGAACATTAGTCATATTTATTTTATTACCAGAATCAACATCCAAAGAATAATCCATATTTTTATAGGAAGTCAATTTGTAGTACCCATTTTCTAAATATTTAATTATCCACATTTGAGCTTCCGTATTATTTGTTTGATATATTTGAATATTACTAAGATTTTTCATCATACCATTTTGGATATCCAGCGATTTATTTTTGTCTAACGAAGAAGATATTGTATAAACACCATCATCAATAGTTCTCTCACTTTTATCAACCTTACTAAATATGAACTTTTGTGCATTAGTACCATTATTTTGATATATTTGGACATTAGAAAAATTACCTACAATTCCACCATTTATATCCAACGAATATTTATTATCATAAGTAAATATGTTAAAATAATCTCCATTACTTTTTATAATCCACTTCTGTGCATTAGTACCATTATTTTGATACAAATCAACATTAGTTGAATTTGCAAATTGCCCTCCAACCACATCTAAAACATAATCATTATTAATTTGAGATCTAATTGTATAATAACCATCCATACCTTTTGTAATTTTCCACTTCTGTGCATTAGTCCAATTAGACTGATATAATTGTATATTAGATGAATTTTTTGCAGTAGCTCCATCAAGATCAAGTGAATAATGACAATCTATAGAACTAGATATTATATATGTTCCATCTTCAATTTCTTTTGCTTTTACACTTATTATACCAAGAAAAAATGTTAATATAAATATAACAATCAAAAATACCTTTTTCATTAATCATTCTCCATCCTATACTTAATATTATATCATAATGTTTAATAAAAAAATAGGAAATATTTTCCTATCATATATTATTACTTTTCTCAGCATTTCTATAAAATCTATTTATTATTTTCGCCATAAATGGTGGCCAAAACTTTTTAAACATATACAAATCTTCCTTAGTTCTAATGCCACTATTTATGATGCTAGTTGTGGTTGAAACTTCGGATATTCTATGTCCCATTAGTTTTTCATTAACAAAAGTAAATGCAAAATTTAAATTTGATAATTCTTCCCAAGTAAACCAATCAACATTACATGTTAAGTTACAAATGAATACATCTTTAGGTGTGTTTTTTTTAACAAATGTAACAGCAGGGCAACAAATTGAATTTCCAAACTTTAATGCAAATCGCTTCCAGTGTTTGAATTTTCCTAGTTTCTTAATTCTTAAAGGAAATAATAATAATCTTTTTATTTTTAAATTTTTATTTGCATAAACCCTAAAATTTTCCCTAAGCTCATAATAATCCGTAAATATTATAGATGAATTCTTATTTTTCTCATACATTTCAAGTATTTTTTTAGAATATTGTCTTTCGTAAATATCATCCTGATGAGCAATCGTTACCAAATCTGAATCAACACAGTTTACAGCAAAATTAAAATCATATGCAATTCCTTTTTGTTTTTCATTGATTATTAGTCTTAATTTATACTTTTTAGCAATGTCTCTAATATATTTATTTGGCGTTGATGTAGCAATTACAACATCTGATTTATATTCCTGATCTAAAACGGATTTAATGCAATTTACTAAATCCTTTGATTCTTTGTACGCAAGTACAACAAAAGTATGTTTCATCATTTTATACCATTCCTTAAAAATATTTTCAACATAAAATATATAATATTTTCTAAATTTAATTTATAACAAATTATAAATAAATTTACAACTAAATTAATATGTCCTTCTTCACCACTCATCCATTTAAATTTCAACTTTTTTGAATTTGATTTATACACATTCACAAGCCAATTAAAATTAAATTTGTATTCTTTGTTAAACTCAACTTTTGTCAAAATGTCTTTATGTGTTATCATATCTAAAACTACACTTTTTACATAAAAAAATAATTTGTTATCGATACTTATATAATTTTCATCTAATTCATTTTCTATCTTGTTTAGTATTGTTATAATACTCTCTTTATTATTTTTATTAATGGTATGAGTAATAGACTTCTCATTTGATTCATTCATATACCCAGCATAATCTAATATTTTTACCTTGTTAGTATAAGATAAAGCCTTCATTGTGAAATATACATCTTCTCCTATTCTAATAGTTGGAAATAAAATTTTATTTTTTATTATAAAATCCTTTCTATATAATTTTGCACACGTAGAAACAAATTTAAATTTAGCCCATTCATTGTTAGATGGGATTTTTTTAAATAAAATTTGGTCTTTCATAGTTCTAATATATCCTGAAACAATAAAATCATTTAATCCAATATTTTTATGCAATATATATATAAAGTCTTTTTTTAAATAATCATCTGCATCTAGAAAAGTAATATATTTACCTGTTGATTTTTTTATACCGTTATTTCTAGCTATAGCCTGTCCCTTATTTTTTTGATCTATTACAACTAGTTTATCACCATATTTATTTTTATATTCTTTTAAGATTTTAAATGTATTATCAGTTGATCCATCATTTATTATTATTATTTCAAGATTTTTGTATGTTTGATTAATAACACTATCTATGCATTTTTTAATATCATTTTCACCATTATATACTGGTATTATTACCGAAATTAAATCTTTCATTTTTCACCTCTACAATATAATTTAGCAAATAAATTCATTAAATGTGTTTTATGCAAAAACATAAAAGTCCATATAATAAATTTATGCTTAAAAGGTTCTTCCCTTGGTAAAAATAATGATATATATTTATTATTTTTATAATTATCTATATTTTCTTCTAACCAAGAAAATAATCTTTTATACCAAGAAATAAATTTTTTTGTATCAACATGTTTTCCGGAATAAAGAAGATACCATATGCAATATTTGATGATAAAATAATTTTTCATCTCATTGTTTTTTATTTTCATTTTACACATATGATCCAATAATTCAAATATTTTTATATTTTCATTAAATCCCTTATGTGACGTATTTGATATAGAATTTTTGTTAAAGAAGTAATAGTATCCAATGTCATCTATTATTTTGATATTATTGGTTTTGCTATATATGGACAAGTTAAAATAAATGTCCTCACTACTATTTGTATCTAAAAATCTTATATTATTTTTATTCAAAAACGATAGCCTAATAATTCTACAGTATGGGGCAGTTATTAAATATTTAGAATATTCACCTTCCTTTAACTGCATCTTCATAGTAACTTTATCTTCAACGAATCTTTTATATCCACCTATGACTACATCATATTTTGTGTTTTTTATAGCATAGTAATAATTCTCAACATATGTAGGATCAGTAAAATCATCACTATCTATAAACATTACGTACTTTCCTTTTGCATGTTTTATTCCATTATTTCTAGCAACTGCCGGACCACTGTTTTTTTGATTTATCAAAATTATGTTTTTATTTTTTCGATAATTTTCCTTTATAATTCTAATAGTATTATCAGTCGAACCATCGTTAATCAAAATAATTTCTATATTTTTATAAGTTTGATTTAATAGACTATCAACACATCTTTTAATGTATTTTTCAACATTATATACAGGTATTATTATACTAATCATTTTTTATTTTTCCTTTCTCTAATTTTTTTTCGGTTATAGCAAAAAGAACTATATATAATATAATATCCAATAACATTGTAATTGTATATCCATAGCAAGCTCCATTAACACCTAAAGAATTTATAAAGCATATAGATATAAATAAAGAAAAAATTGAAACAACAAAACTTATAATTATTTGTTTTGATGCTATTCGCATTGCTACTAATATATTTGATAGTATGCTAACAACGCCGTACAAAGTAGCTCCTATGAGAACAACTATTAATGCCATTAAATATTTCTTCAACGAAATTCCATAAATGAATTCAAGAATAGGTATTCCTATTAAATATGCAATAAACGTTGCAAAAATTCCAAACGCTGATGTCACTAAGCATATATTCATTACATTTTTTTTTAAATTCTTATAATCTTTATGAATTAAAAAATCATTTATTTTCATCAAAAATGGATGTAATATAAATTGTGCAATAAGTACAACGACAGAGGCAGGCATAATTAAAATACCAAATATTGAACTACTTGCATCGCTCATTTTAAAATCTATTACATATCTTGGAATATTAACAATATACATTAGTAAAAATGATAACAGGAATGTTGAAAATCCTAAACTAAAAATCTTTTTTTGATTATTTAAATTTATGTTACGCAATTTTATAAAATTATTTCTAAATATTTTAAAATCATATGATAACATAATTAAAATATAATTTAGAACTAATCCTAATGTTGAATATATTAAATTTCTTGTAAAAATATTAATAGTTAAAAAAACAATCAGTCCTAATACATTTTTTAAAACTAAAGAAATTCCCACCTTATATAGCTCATAATTCTTTTGAAAATATGCATATATAACTTCTGAAAATGCTTCAAGGGTTCTATAGATACACAAAATTAATATGACTAACATTTTTTTACCAGTATACCCTCTTAATAATATGAATAAAATAGAAACAACAAACATAATTACACATGTTATAACCTTATTAACTAAATAATCTTCATTCGTCGCTTTAGTATTATCAGTAATCTGATATATTCTTCCAGAGTATACACCTATAATCTGAAATAATGCTGCCGTTGAAAAGGCAAATGTAAAAATTCCCGCATCACTAACGCCATTTATTCTAGTTGCTATTATCATAAAAAATAAAGAATTAAAAGCATTAATTCCAGTGCCTATTGTATTAAATATAAAATCCTTTTTTACATTACTTTTATTTCTCATTATTTTTTACCTTTTCTTTCAAAATTGATATTTCTTGTATTAAAAGAGTTATTTTTCTTTTTTGACCTGCCGTTATAATAGTAAGAGACATTGTTAAAAATAATAATATACATATCATAATAGCAGTAATTAAATTAGACAAAGTTTTAAATCCAAATAATTCTGATATGTATTCTATTATAAAAGGAAAAACAGAGAGAACAAATATAATTAAAGATGAAAAATACCATAGTAACGAATATTTTATAGGCATTCTTCCTTTTTTTACAACAACCGTGGTTGCTAGTGTCAAAATGACTGAAAAAATAAGTAAAAGTATTCTTAAAGAAACAGACATTATTTATACCTCCTTATTTTTACCATTAAAATTGAAAGACACACATTTACCATATAATAAATGTTTTTCCAAGCTTTTATTGAAGATGTTCCTCCAATTCTTTCATTCATACTAACGGGAACTTCCTTTAATTTATAACCTTTTTTTAATAATTCTGTAGTAGTAACAGGTTCAGGATATTCTAGTGGATAAGAAATCGAAAACGATTTTATTATTTCTTTATTACATGCCCTAAAACCGGAAGTAGTGTCAAAAACTTTTTTATGTGTAGATATATTTATGGCTTTAGAAATTACTCTTATTCCAATCTGCCTTGCTACAGTTGACTTAAATCTACTAGATGTTTTATCTATAAATCTTGATCCTATCGTAAAATCAGCTTTTTTATCTAATATTGGCTTAATTATATCATATACACAATTAACATCGTGTTGTCCATCGCCATCAAATTGTACAGCAATATCATAATTATTTTCATAAGCATATTTATATCCAGTTTGAACGGCTCCACCTATTCCTAAATTGTGTATTAATGTGATATGTCGGATTTTATTTTCATTCAGTATGTTCTCCGTGTTATCCGTAGAACCATCATTAATAACAATTACATCATATTTTACTTTGTTATTTTTATTAAAATTTCTTATTTCTTTATATGTACCAAGTATATTTTCCTCTTCATTATACGCCGGGATTATTAGCAATATTCTGTCCTTCATAGTTATTACCTCCACTATAACAATTATACACTAAAAAAAATGGTATATCAACATACCATTTTAAATCCAAAATCTAATAATTAATATAAATACAGTAAGTAAAAGACATATAAATGGATATATAATATAACCTTTTCTTACTTTTTCAAAAAAACTATTATTTTTAATATTATTAGAAAAGATTATAGCAATAGGAAACATCAGAGGTATGAAATATCTTCCCTGTACTCCAGAAATTGTTTGTGTTGCATTCTCCTTAACCACAACTGGTGTCCATGAAATATACATTGCCGTAAATATTCCAGCAAATGCAAAAAAGCTACCAATCAAAAGAAAAACTTTTATTTTCTTATCTACTTTAATACCATTACCATCAACAAAAAATACTATTAACAAATATATATAATAGAAAAATATTATAACAATAGGTAAATAAGAATCTAATAATCCAAATACACCTATGGCTGAACATAAAAGAAATAATCTATTGTCAATTATGCTATTATATAAAACAGACATATATTTAAATGGATGATGAAGTAAATAACCTAAATTGGAAGGTGAGTTTGTAACAACAATATTTTTATTTATCAAAATATTTGGAATTTTAAATAATGTCGATATCAAAATTATTGATGCAGCAAATAATATAATGCACAAAACTTTTTTGTTTTTAAATTTGAATTTTTCTTTTGGAATAAAAAATAATAGTATGAAAATAAATGAATAAAATACTTTTAGATTAAGAAGAATAAAAGAAATTAATCCTAACATCAATATATTTTTCTTTGTAAATATATATTTTTTATCATATATAAGTTTTAACATTAAAACTATTCCCAAAATAGACATAGGAATAAGTAAATTATCATAGGTTACCATTGAAAACAGGAATAACGTCATTGGAACAAGGCATATTGCAGATATTGTTTTTTTAAATTTGGGTGAAATCTTTATAGCTTGATATATGATAAAAGTTGAAAATAGTAAAGATGCAATTCTGGCACAATAAAGCAAGAATGCTGGACCAGCCCCTGTTATATTAAATATTCGCATTAAAATTTTTCCAAACAACATTCCTAATGCAGGAACAACATAAAATACAGGAGAAGTTTCTTGAGTTGCATAACTACTAAATTCCACGTCTTTATAATTAATTTTAAGCAATTGATCATTATAAAATTCTTTATAAGAATACTTTTTATCAAAATTAGTTGAAAACTTTTCTTTTTCTTTAATATAGTTTAAATACTCCTTAGGAAAGTAATTACCTAATTTTTTATTTTGAACTTCCGGAAAAAATTTTCCCTTTGAAACACTATAAGCCTTTAAAAAATGAGAATTTTCATCCGGAGATTGAAAAGGTGGAGTAATAAATACGAATAATAAACCAAAAACAAGCGATAAAATTAAGAATATTTTTTCAGGAGCTATTTCTTTTATTTTACTCATAAAGGCTTAGTACCTCTTTTTCTATATTTTCCCATTTTCTTTCACTCACTGTCTTTATACCACCTTTTATTAATTTTTCTCTCAATTTTTCATCCATACAAATTTTTTTTATTTTACTAATTGCATCTTCAATATCACCTTGTTTATATAGCAAGCAATTTTCCCCATCCTTTAAATATTCTACGTTTCCACTATTTGGAACCACAACAGAAATTCCTCCTGTTGCCATCATTTCAAGTGGTGGATATGAGAAGCTTTCTAATAAACTTGACTTAATTAAAATATCACATTCTTCATATATTTTTCCAACCTCATCATGAGGAACTGCATGATAGAATTTATCAACATAATACCATTTTTTTGGTTTCTTTTGATAAGATAAGTAATATATTTCATACTTATTCTTATCAAGTTTATTTGTTATTTTAAAACTTTCATCAACATTTTTATAATAATCCTCACAATTACCTTCTATTAAAATTTTAATTTTTTTATTAAATTTTCTATTTTTCCTATTAAATAATGATAAATCTATTCCATTTGGAGCATATTTTACATTTCTATGATACTTACTTTTTAACCAATTTTTACACCATTTTGAAATCGTTAAATACTTTAAAGGATAAGTATCATTGTATGTCTCTTCACATTCAATTCTTTCAAATGAGCCTTCTTTATATAAATCAGTTTCATATCCTTGAACCAAATATCTTTTATCAAAACAATTAGTATACTTTTTTACATATTTTAAAGTTAACCACATCGTTGCAACCATTTCATCTACATGTTGTAAAAATTCGGTTTTTCTTACTGGCACTACATTAATATACTCGTTCTTTTCATAAATCTTATCTACTTTTTCTGTTTCCTTGTTTATGTTTATCATAGTTACATCATACCCATTATTTTTTAATATAATAGCATGCTTAGTTGCCACCATAATTCCACCGCTCACATTTGTAGAAGGGAGTACAAAAGAAATATTTTTATTTAACTTATGCATAATAAAATCTCTTAATCCTGTGCCAGTTTTAATTGTAACATGATTTTCCATAGCTTCATTATATGCTTGTAATCCTATACTTTCTCTTAACTCTTTAGAAAGAATTAACTTTTCCAACTTTTCATCCCAATCTTTTTTCGTTTTACATAATAGACCGGTTTTTCCGTCTACTATTTGAGACTTAAATGCTCCTACATCTGACGCAATAGTTGGAATCTTAACTAACGCTGCTTCAGTCCATTTGTTTTCAGACTTAGCTTCATTAAAGATTGATTGTTCAAGAGGAGCAAGATTAATATCTATTGATCTTATTAACATCGGTAATTTTGTCCAATCCACAAAATGAGAAAATATAATTCTATCCTTAAATTCTAACATTTCATCTGGAACATCTAGAAGTCCAACTACTTGAAGATATAAGTTACTATGTTTTTTCATAGCTCTTATAATATTTGGCATAATAAGTTTAAAATCATTATTATGTGTTATAGAACCGCTTAAATATCCCATTATAATTTTGTCATTACTTTTACTTACTTCTACCAAAGCCTTTTTAGAATAGCCAATCATTACTTCTGATGCTACATTTCTATTAATATATACCTCTTTTAAATGCTTTTTCATTTCAGTTTGAAGTCTATCTGTTGATGCTATGCCATAATCACAAAGTTTTAAAGTTTTCCCCATTCTAATTACGCCATCGTTATATAAATTTCTCTCATCTTCTGACATAGTATCCAAAAATTTGACAGTTTTAGTATCTTTTATATCAAAAACCAAATCATCTATATCATAAAAAGTTACCTTGTTATTTTCTTTAGCGACTTTTATAAATTCTTCAATTGTGGGAGTTATAGGGCACCTATAAATTACAAAACCTCTAAAGAATCTAACCAAATCAAGTGTAACTTTATCATAATCAACTTTTGCACAACTAATTCCAGCAGATTCCAATTGTTCTATTTGATGGTCAACTCTATATCTTTGTGGATGTGGAAGACTGCATCCATTAATAAAAAGTATATCTTTAAAACATTTATCGTATTTTTGATACTTTGACATAATTTTAAATTTAATAAAATTTTTCCCTTTAATTGTAAGAGATTTTAAACCATCATTCTTTAAAGTATCTATAGTTTTTCCTCCAAGTTCCTTTACTCTTGATATATTCATTGTAACACTCCTAATCTTTATAAATATATTTTCCTTTAATGCCTTTTTTATAATCCTTTAATCCCCTAATATAATTACGTATTTTTTTATATTTATTTTTTTCAAATAGTAAGACCCCTATCATATTATGTCTTTGACTAATTAATGCATAGCAATATGATGGATTATATTCTTTATACATATCAAATATATAATGATAATTTCTCATAATATAATATCTTCTTATGGCATTATGATTTGTACATAAATATAATCTTCCAAAGACATTTTTATAGAACAAATCACCCAAATTATGATCTATTTCAATTGTATTATCTCTCATTATTTTATAACCATGAGAATTTAAGTTTAGACAATATTCTATATCTATTCCATCTATAAACATCCAATCTTTAAAACCACCTATTTTTTTCCAAATATTTAAATTCAAAATATTGCCGGATGTCATAACATCATTTGGATAATCAAAATCGATAGTTGGTTTTTTATCTATCAATTTAGTATTATGCCATGGAGTCACTATACCAATCTTTGACATATTGTGAGTTAATATGTCTTCTTTCAATCTATTAATTACTCCTGGTTTAAATGTTGTATCTTGATCCATAGTTAAAAGCCAATCATATCCATCTTTTATAGCATATTTTGCGCCCATATTTAAGGCTGTGGCAACGCCAACATTTTCATTTTTAAATTTATATTTTATTTTTTTATTTTTTGGTATTCTTTTTTTGTTATCTTCACCTTCGGTGTTATCTATCACATATAAAATATCTATGTCATCTATATATGTATTTATATTTGATATATCTTTATCCGTCGGATTATATAAAGTTACAATACCTGCTATTTTTAGTTCTTTTTTTTTCATTATAATTCCTCTGCAAAGCCTTTCTTAAGTTTTTTAAATATTGCCAAACCAACAAATAATAAAGCTATGCTAAATAATGCTACGAAGAATAACATTTTAAAATTTGGAAATGTTTGATAATAAAAGACAGCCCTATAACTTTCTATAATTGTTGTCATTGGGTTTAAATTAAGAATCCATCTAAATTTTTCTGGAAATAATGTAGATGAATATAAAATAGGAGTTGCGTAAAATAACATCATAACCAAAAAATTAATAATGTATTCAGCATCCCTTACATAAACATTTATTGCACTAGTTATAAATATAATTCCTTGTAACAAAATATATTGAATTAAAACTATAAGTGGCAAAAATATAATGTACCAAGATACCCCAAGGCCACTAAATATTAAAAAAATTAGTATTATCAAACAAGATATCAAATAGTTAATCAACCCACTAGTATTTACAGAAATCGGTAATATTTCTCTAGGAAAATATACCTTTTTAATTATTCCACCATTAGCTATCATTGTTGATGTTCCTTGTGCGATAACCGTTGTAAACCAAGTCCAAGGCAAAATGGCAATTACTATAAATGTTACATAATGTGGCTGTGTTGATTTCAAAATTATAGGAAAAACTATTGCATATACCAAAGTCATTAAAAGAGGATTGACGAAAGACCATAAAACTCCAAGAAATGAACCCTTATATTTTCCTCTTATCTCTTTTTTTACATTACTTTTTAATAATTGTCTATAACTATATAGTTCTTTTATCATACTTAGCATTTTAAGCACACTCCTTTAAGTACTCTTTAATAACTTTACTAGTCTTATCATCCATTTTAACTTCACCATTATATATCCAAACTGCTCTATCACATAATTTTTCGACAGCTGGTAAGCTATGTGATACTATAACTATTGTTTTATCGCTTTTTTTAAGTTCTTCAAGCTTTGCAAAACATTTATCTTGGAAATGTTGATCTCCTACAGCAAGTATTTCGTCTATTAACAAAATTTCTGCGTCAACATTTATAGCAACAGCAAAGGCAAGTCTCATATACATACCCGATGAATAAGTTCTAACAGGATTATCAATAAATTCACCCAATTCAGAGAATTTAATAATATCCTCTACTCTATCATCAATTTCTTTTGCGGTTAATCCAAAAATCGAGGCATTAAAATAAATATTTTCGCGTCCCGTGAAATCAGGATGAAATCCAGCTCCTAACTCTAGTAATGATGTTAATTTGCCATGCGTTATTATTCTTCCTTTTGTAGGATAAATAATTTTAGTCATCAATTTTAACAACGTTGACTTACCACTTCCATTTGTCCCTATCAAGGCTACAGTTTCTCCCTTTTTTATATCTAAATTTATATTTTTTAAAACATGTCTTACTTCACTTTTATTATTCTTCCAAAAAACTATTTTTTCTTTTAAAGTGTTCGGTTTATCATAATATACCTTAAAGTCCTTAGACATATCTTTTACTTCTATTGCATTATTTGACATCTATATTCAACTCCTTATGCAATTATAATTATAACAAATATTCAAAAAGAAAAAAAGTAATATTACTTTTTTCTTCCAATTCTTTTTATAAATCTTAGCCTTTCCAAAAATTTCCAACCACTACTATTTATAATATTATTTAATTCCTTATCTATTTTTCTATATGATTATCTTGTATTTTTAAAATATTTTCTAATTCATTTTTCTTATAAGTATATGTTTTTTCTTTTGTATAGAAAATATAATTAATAAATTCTTTTATTTCTTTGTAATTAAATTTTAAACTTTATTTAATAAATATTTTAGATTTTTTCAAAAACATCTTCCATATTATTAAATTATTAATGGTATTAGAAAAATCATATTTACTCAAATTTTTTCAAATATAAATTTATCATTTTTTAATTGTATTTTACCATAGAATTTGTAACATTTGCATAAACAACTACATAAGCATCTATATTTTTAGTCATATTTCTATAAACTTCAGATATTGGAACAATTAAATGAGCATAATATTCATCCTACTTAATCATTTTATAATCTAATTTTTAATATATATAATATATTATTAACGTCAGAATTGATATAAATTACTTCTATTAAGTTTTTGTTTTTAAGTTATTGATTTTTAGTTTTTAATTAATATCCACAAACTTTTTTGTGTCTTTATTTTTCGTTGTTTGTAAACTATCTCCAACCACAACAAGGACACATACTTTTATTTTCTGCCTCCATATTTCTTGATCATTATTTTTGAAAATAATTTTATTAATTGTTTAGATAGATAATTACATTTTGCATAATTATTTAAGTAATACATTTGACTTTTCTTTAAAATTCTATATTTTCCTAGTCCATTATAAGATTTATTAATTGACACAGAATGATTATGAATCACATTACATTTATTCAGTATAATTATATCATAATTTAAATTTTTAATTTTATTACATATTACGTTTTCTTCGTAATATAAAAATATATTTTCATCAAAATAATTTATTTTTTTAAATACATCTGATTTAATCATAAAGAAACATCCTGAAACAACATCAACGCTAGATTTATTTTTTTTATAATTAGAAGAAGGATATCCAATTATCCTATTTCTAAATTTTCTGCCTAGTACAGGTACTGAAAGAAGCATTTCTTTATATCCATTAGAAGCTTTCCATCCCCTATTTAAAGTACCATGTTCTTTTATAACAGGTGATACTATAGCAACATTTGAATTATTACTCAAATACTCCGACATTTGTTTTATTGTATCATCCTTAACTTCTATATCAGGATTTGATATTATAATATTACATTTTTTATACTTTTTAATAGCAAATTTTATTCCAATATTATTTCCATATCCATACCCGCCATTCTTACTTGCCTTTAAAACAATTATTTTTTTGTTTTCTATTTTCTTTAATTTTTCATATGAGTCATCTGATGAATTATTATCCACAACTATTATACAATCTAAACTTTTATAGTTCTTTATTGTTTTTAAGTAGTTTATTGTTGTTTTATAATCATTATAATTCAAAATTACCATTATGTTTTTCATTATGTTACCTTTAATATTTAAACCTCTCCTAATATAATTATAATATATTTTATAAAAAATTAAAAGGAGGCATTTTTTTCTTTTATTATGAAATAAATATAACATTCATTAATACTAATTTTACATTTTGACTACTAAAAAACACCAACAATTGGTGTTTTATGTACATATTATTCGTCTTTATCATAAGAAAGAAGTCTTATCATATCTTCCTTATCAAGTTTTGATACTAGTGATGAATCATCTTTTCCTTCAATTAAATTATCACTTAACATTTTCTTTTTATCTTGAAGTCCTATTATTCTTTCTTCTATAGTACCTTTTGTTATCATTTTAATTACGGTAACCTTATTTTTTGACATATTCTATGAGCTCTATCTGTTGCTTGATTTTTTACTTGAGGATTCCACCAAACATCAAGGTGAATTACAATATCTGCAGAAGTTAAATTAAGTCCTGTACCACCTGATTTTAATGTTATTAGAAAACAACTAGTATCATCACTATTAAATTTATCAACAAGTTCCATTCTTTTTTACTATAATCAATATCAAAATTACAGTTTCTTAAAAGTTCTATAGCTTCATTTTATTTTTCATCATCTCTCAGTATTTTAGTATTTTGGGAAAAATAATTAATTATGGTACCATCATAATCCATTTTTAAGTCACAAGTAATTACGTCTTTTTTAAAAGCAAAGTAAAATGATATATCCGTTATACGTTCATCTATTGTAACATTTTTCTTAATGTCTTTTAAAAGGCCTGATACTAAATATTTTACTGAATCATTTTTTATATATAAACTATCTATTTCGTTTTCTTTCATCTTTTTTAATAAATTAGAATATTCTTTAGGAAGTACGTATAAATAACCATCATATATGGCAAACTTATAATCTTCTCCTAAAAAGTCATAAGTTCTTATATTATCTAATTTAAGTTCATAATGGTCGTTATTTAAAGTTATCTTCATATCACTAGGTACTTCATATTTAACACCTTTTACATATAATAATTTAAACAAATAGAGCAATTATCTATCATTTAAATCCATAAATTTAGTTCTTTGATAATTACTATATCCATAATAAGTATAACTAAAACCAATTATATATCTTACTAGTTCTTCATCTTCTTTACTAAAATAATGCTTTTTAGAATCATATGTAAAGTTTATTCCAAAATTATATGTTCCGTCTTCTAAATAAGCCTTTTTAAACCAAGAAAGTTTGTTTTCAGTATTTAATAAGTAATACTTACTAGTTCATATTTTAGGCCTTAATGTAAATGTATTATCATTTATATCTAATTCAATTTTTATGTGAACCTGCTCCTTTGAGTTATATTTTATATAATCTTTTAAAATATTGCTAGATAATTCAAATTTATTTTTTGGTTCTTTAAACAATTCATTTTGATATTTTAACATACGTGCTGTGATATGCTTACAAGTATGCCTTTTTTGATATTGCAGGCAACTGCAATATCTTCTTACATCTTCATTTTTTTAACTATGATAACTACATCATAGTAATTATTATAACTTTCAGATTCTACATCAAATCTAAAATATTTAGATTTATCTTGCATCACTCCGTCATCTATTTTTCTTAAGTAGTTTTTATTGTAATGAAATCCTTTATTATATGAATCATATCCTAATTCATCTGTTACTATTTCTACTATGTTTTTCATAAAAAGATTACCTCTTATACAAGCGTATATTATCATAAAAACATTTGTTTGTAAATAAAAAAATGATAACTATATTACTATAGCTATCATATTATTAGAGCCCTTATTAACTACCTTGGTTAATGTTGTTTGAAGCTTATGTCTTATGTTATCTGGCATAAGTGATAACTTACCTCTTATACCTTCTTGAACTATATTATCTAAGCTTCTACCAAACATTTCACTTTTCCATACGCTATCAGGATCTGCTTCATAATCTTTCATTAAGTTATCGATTAATTCCTTACTTTGAGTTTCAGATCCTATTATAGGTTCAAACGTTGATTCTACATCAACCCTTATCATATGAATAGATGGCGCTACCGCCTTTAATTTAACACCATATCTAGTTCCCTGTTTTATTATTTCTGGAGTTGCAAGTTTCATGTCTTTAATCGTTGGAAATGATGTTCCATAACCAGTTTGTTTAACCATTTTAATAGCTTCTTTTACTTGTGAAAATTCCTCTCTTGTTTCATTAAGTTCTGTAAACAAACTAATTAATTTAGCCTTAGAATCTATTTCAGTCCCAATTATTTCGTTTAAAACCTCGTTATATAATCCGTCTGGAGCCTCAAGACTTATCGTTATTTCACCTTCTGCAGTATTAACCGAAGATAAATAAGCCTTACTAATTACATCACATCCATTAAAGTGTTCTATTATTGTATCAACATCTCTTACCTTATCAACTTCAGTTACACTTTCTTTAATTCTTTCAATATATTCTTTTTTAACCGGATGTTTATAAGATAAACAAGCTATCCAATCTGGTATATTAACATTTACACCTAATACAGGAAATTCAAATAAAGCTTCTTTTAATATGTTATATATTTCCTTTTCTCCCATAGCCTCAACACTAACTGGTAAAACAGGAACTTTATATTCATCTCTTAAACTTTCTGCTAACTTTTCAGTATCAGGATGCGTTGGATGAGCAGAGTTTAAAACTACTATGAAAGGTTTTCCTATTTCTTTTAGTTCATCTATAACCTGTTTTTCAGCAGGCACATAATCTTCTCTTTTTATTTCACCAAAACTACCATCGGTTGTAACTACTATACCAATTGTAGAATGGTCTCTAATAACCTTTTCAGTGCCTATTTCTGCTGCTTCAACAAAAGGTATTTCTTCATCATACCAAGGAGTTCTAACCATACGAGGTCCATTATCATCTTCGTATCCTTTAGCGGCATCAATAACATATCCAACACAGTCAATTAACCTTATGTTTGCGGTAAAATCATCTATAGCAATAGTTGCGGCATTAGAAGGAACAAACTTAGGTTCTATCGTCATGATTGTTTTTCCTTGCGCTGTTTGAGGTATTTCATCTAAACACCTTTTTCTTTCATATTCATCTTTAATATTTGGAACAACTAAGTTTTCTATACATTTTTTTATAAAAGTAGACTTACCCGTTCTAACCGCTCCTACTACACCTAGATATATGTCGCCACCTGTTCTTTTTGATATATCTTTTATGATATCGTATTTTTCCATATAATCCCTACTTTCTTTTCAATCTCATTAAATATTATGTAAGATATATGTAAATATGAAAAAAAGAAGAAATAAATCTTCTTAATCTATCATACTTTCTAAATTATTAGGTATTTGATCACCAACTACTGCTTTAACTATTTTATCTGACTGTTCTTTACTAACATTTTTACCAGTTAATTTAGCAAGTTCATCTATTACTCCTCTAATTGTAGACTCATCTTTTAAATTACCACCTTTTAATCTGTCAGCTAAATCTAAAATTGTTTGTTTACTTACGTTGGTCTTTTTTTCCACCTTGTTTAAAAAACTGTCGGTTATTCCCATACATTATCACTCCTAGAATAATATATGCTTAATTTTTTTGAAGTGTTAATTAAATTTATACTAATTCATATTCCCTTTCATAAATATTTTCATTAGTTACGTATTTAAATCACTTCTATTTTTTGAATAATCTTTTACTTTTTTATATACTTCATTATTTATTAATTCATTTTTTATTTTCTCATAATAATTCATAACATAGTCCTTTCTTTTGTTTAGCCATCTATTATATGAATTATTTTTAAGAAATTTGTAGAAATATAGTAGCAAATAAAAAAACAAATATTTTTTTACAAAAATACCTGTTTTTATTTTGTTATTCGTTTCTATTTTTAAATTGAAATATTATTGGAGTTCCCTCAAAATCAAAATTTTCTCTTATCTTGTTTTCCAAATATCTTTCGTATGAAAAATGCACTAATCCCTTATTATTTACGTGAAAAGTAAACTTAGGAGGGGTAATACCGGTTTGTGATGTAAAGTATATTTTAAGTCTTTTACCTTTATATGAAGGTGGAGCCTGAACTGATACAGCATCCGTTATAACATCATTTAAAAGACTAGTCTTAATTTCTCTATGAGAATTATCAAAGGCCTTTATGACACAAGGCATAAGCGTATGCATTCTTTTCTTTGTTTTAGCAGATAAAAATACGATTGGAACATAACTTAAAAATTGAAATTCTGCTCTTACCTTTTTAGTAAACTCTTTTATTCCTAGGTCTTTATCATCAATGGTATCCCATTTATTAACTACTAAAATAAGAGCTTTTCCAGCTTCTAGCGCATAACTTGCAATATGTTTATCATGCTCTATAATTCCTTCTTCTGCATTTATTACAACTAGGCAAACATCAGATCTATCAATTGCCTTCATACTTCTTAACAGACTATACTTTTCAATTGATTCATATACTTTACCTTTTTTTCTCATACCAGCTGTATCAATTACAACAAAAGGTCTTTTTTCATAATTAAACTCTGTATCAACAGTATCACGCGTTGTACCTGCAACATCACTTACTATTACTCTTTCTTCATTTAATATGGCATTAACAAGAGATGATTTACCTACGTTTGGTCTTCCTATAACACAAAACTTAACAACATCAGATGAATATTCTTCATCGTAAGATTTCTTAAATCCACTAGTTACTTCATCCATTAAATCGTCCATACCAATGTTGTGTGAACCTGATACTGGTATATAATAATCAAAACCTAATTCATAAAAATCATATATGTTTTCCATTGTCTTTTTATTATCAACTTTATTAATTGCAACAACAACTTTTTTATTACTACGTCTTAATATATCCCTTACAACTAAATCATTAGTGGTAATTCCTTCTTTTCCATCTACTATAAAAATAACTACGTCTGCTTCTTCTATTGCTATTTCAGCCTGCATTTTAATTTCCTTGTTAAAAGCATCTTCCCCAATATCAATACCACCTGTATCTATTACATTAAACTTATAATCATAATAAGAGCCAGTTCCATAAATTCTATCCCTTGTTACACCTGGAGTATCTTCTATTATTGCTTGTTTTTTTCCTACTAGTCTGTTAAATATAGTAGATTTACCCACGTTTGGTCTTCCAACAAGTGCAATAGTTGGTAATTTCATATATATCACCTCTTTTTTCTTTCATAGATTATAACACAAAAAAAGAAGTTTATAAAGTATCCTCTCCATAAACTTCTTTTGCTATTATACCTTGAATTTCTTTTTTACCTAACTTAGTTTTAGCTGAAAATAATACTAATTCATCCCCAATTGCTAAATCTATGTTATCAGTTATTTGCTTTTTGTATTTTTCTCTTTGAGTTGAACCAATTTTATCAACCTTAGTTGCAATTAAAGTAACTTTAACTCCATGAAACTTTAAGAAATTATACATTAAAAGGTCATCTTCAGTTGGTTTATGTCTAAAGTCTATTAGCATAAATACTTGGTTTAAGTTTGGTCTTTCTGATAAATATTCTTCTATCATCATTCCAAATTTCTTTTGATCTTGTTTACCAGATGATGTATAACCATATCCTGGTACATCAACTAAGTAAAAATCATCATTTACTTTATAAAAATTAATAGTTTGTGTTTTACCTGGTTTACTAGATATTCTAGCTAAATTTCTTCTTTCCATTATTGAGTTAGTAAAGCTTGATTTACCTACGTTACTTCTACCTAAAAGTAAAAACTCTGGTTTATTATCAGTAGGATACTGACTTCTTCTAACCGCTATAATGGGCTCTTCTACATCATTTATTTTCATTTTTTATCACCTACGTAATTTAATTATATCAAATTAGAGCAAAAACTCCAAATTGCGTACGTTATTATAGCAAAGTTACACATAAAATGCAAATTATTTACTACTTACACTTATTTTGGCTACCTTAATTGCATCTTCATAAGTCTTACAAGCACATATAAATAAGTTTTTATGGCAAAACGTAATAGTTTTAACTCCACTTATTTTTTGCAATTCTTCATTTTCTAATCCTGCCCACTTTAATGGAAATGGCTTTTTAACATCAAAGCTTCCATTATAAACTGGAGTTGCAACAACGTTATATCCTCCTCTTTTAGAAGGAAAAACAGCATATAATATATCCTTTGCCTTGATATTGCTAGATGTTAAAACAATATCTTTCCAAGGCATGTACTTATCAAGTATTAAAATGCCATTTAAGCTTTCATTTATTTTTTCTTCGACTATACTTCTAGCTTCTTCTTTTGCAAGCATTTTTCTTATCATATTATTAAAAATTGTATTTAGAAACGATAATGCTTCTAAGAAACGTTCTTCATCTTTGTTATCTTCATTCCAAGCCGGATTAAAGCTTCCTATTAAACTAGGAATGGTTTGTGCTTTTACCTCTGGTTCATTTTGTAGTGCTTGTCCGTTATCATCCCTATCAATATCCATAATTAAGTTTTTATCAATAGATTCAAAGAAAGCTGCTTTATCTTTTATATCAAAATCATTTATTATATCCATTCCAAATGTCTTCCACACTAAACCTGCTGAAGCATATTTTATTCCACTATTTCTTACTAAATCAAAGTCAATTGCATGATGATCAAACTTTCCAAAACCAACATCATAAACGAAAGCTTTTTCATTTGTAACTTTATTTGTTCTATATATGTTCATATCTCCAAACTTATTTAATAAAATAACACTTGCCATTATTTCATCAGCATGAAAAGTTCCACTATGAGTTATAAAATTAGCTTTTTTTTCGTCATCTACTATTTTTATTTTTACATTACGTCCATTTATATCTTTTAATTTAATTTTTTCCATTTAATCACGTCTTTTCTATTTGTTAGTATTATTATAGTAATTTAATTCTGAAAGTCTTGATGATACTTCTTCTAAGTCGTTTGCGTCAACATCATTATTTAAAATCTCTTCTATTTCAAATATTAAACTATTTAATGATATATACTTTTTATAATCTATATCATACCTTTTTAATACTTCAATTTGATTATCACTTAAATAAATACCATTGCCTCTCATTTTTATCATGTTTTTATCATCATACACGTTATTTATAAGTTTGTTTAGATCTACGTCTTTTCCTTTTATTTTCATTAGACTCTCCTTAAGATTTTATCTTTTGCAAATGATTTTATATTTTCTAGATTATAGAAAAACATATAAACTAAGTATGCACCAAGCGTCATAGCACCTACAAATACCAAAAGATTTGTAAACCATCCAAACCTTTCTGATATATCCTGAAATACAATTATTGGGCTTATATTAGGTCCTAAATAAAATGCGTTTAAAGCTCCTTTACTTACATTCCTTAAAGATATATTAAGAATAAGGGCAATTGAACATAAAACTGCATAAACTTTAGTTGATGTTATAAAATCTTTTTTGTTTTTTAAACACCTACCCGATAATGCTATATAAATTCCTAAAAATACTAAAATAGCATGCCATAAAAAACCATGTAATGTCATCATAAAATAAGGTCTTAAAAGTGATGATGGTTCAAAAAAGGTAATAAATGCACCAAGTAAATTATAAGATGCCATAAAATTATACATTCCCTCTTCTATTTTTTTATTTTTTATAAATGGAATTATTAAGCATATATACATAGGAACGTCACATAACTGAAATGGAAAAATGCTAAAGTCATAACTACCATTATTAACTACAAAGTAATAAAATAATTCTTTATAAACTTCTATTACAAGTAAAAAAAGACCAGTAAAAAACAATATTTTTTTATTTTTTCTATCACTTACATCTTTTAACTTATTTGCTAATATGCAAGATAATACTATACTTAATACAAAAAACGTTATATGAAACATACCATAAGGTTTTGGTGGAATCATTTTTATTGCTGTAATTTCTAATAACTTCTTCATTTTAAAACTCCTTAATGCTATTAAGATAATAACATATTTTTAAAAACAAAAAAAGGCTAAATTTAATTGCCTTCTTTATATTCTTTGCATAAATCATCTAATTTATCTATGATTTCATCTGCTTCACTAAAACTTTGGAGTTTAGCCCCACAAGCATATACATGGCCACCACCATTATACTGTTCAAATAATTTATTTATTTTAACACCACGACTTCTAGCTGATGTTCTAATTACGTTATTTTTTACATCTTCACTAAAAACAACCCAGCATATTAATCCGTGTATAAAATTATAATTATTCATTATGCTTCCAACACTTGCAGAATCAACACCATATTTTTTTAAGTCATCATTTGTTATTTTTACATAACCTAATCCGTTTTTAGTAACTTTCATATTAAGTGAAACAAAACCTTCTAATCTAACTTCTGAAATTGACCTTTTATATAATATTTCGTATAACTCGTTAGGTTTAATTTTTTCTTTTTCTACTAACTCTAATACTACCTTATAAGTTTCAGCCTTATTTGCCCCAAATAGGAATCTATTAGTGTCTGCAACTATGCCCATAAATATGTTTTCCGCAGCATGCTTTGGCATTTTTAAATTACATTTATAACACCATTTAGCAACTAATTCACTAGCACTTGATGCATCTATATCTATGATTTCATATGGAGAAAATTTATCAATCTCAGGATGATGATCTATCTTAACAACATCTTTAAATCTATAAAAATCCGCTCCATCTATTCTTTTAATATCTGGTATATCAAGTGCTATTAAAAGTGCATCTTGATACATTTCATCAGTCATTTTTTCATGTGTTCCAAAGAATTTAAATCTTGAAATTGAGGCACCTACAACATGAACTTCTTTATCCTTAAAATTCTCTAAAATAATTTCTTTTAAAGCAAAAGTAGAACCTAACGCATCAGGATCTCCTCCAATGTGCCTTGCTATAATTATTTTTTTATATTTTTTTATTAATTCTAGTATCTTTTCTTCCATTTAATATTCCTATTATATTAAGTTCATTGTATCTCTTGCAATCATTAATTCTTCATCAGTTGGAATTACCCAGCATTCTACTTTTGAATCTTTAGTAGATATCATGCATTCTTTTCCTCTAGAGTTATTAGCTTCTTCATCTAGATAAATTCCTAAAACATCAAGTTCATTTAGTATGTCACGTCTTGTATCAACTGCTTTTTCCCCAATACCTGCAGTAAATACAATAGCGTCGCATCCTTTCATTTCTACATAATATTTTGCAATATAATCAACTATTCTTCTAACGTACATTTTTTGAGCTAGAATGCAGTTTTCATCACCACTTGCTATACCATCTTCAATGTCTCTTGAATCACTTGATTTTCTACTTAATGCTAAAAGACCACTTTCTTTATTTATTGCATTGTCAATTTCTTTAGGACTCATGTTAGTTTTTTCCATTACGTATGGAATAATACTTGCGTCTATATCACCACATCTTGTTCCCATTATTAAACCAGCATTTGGTGTAAGTCCCATACTTGTATTAACACATTTACCATTTAAAACAGCACTAACAGATGCACCATTACCTATATGACAAGTAATTATTTTAGTATCATCTCTTTTTAGTATCTCATTCATTCTTTGTGATACAAACTTATGAGATGTACCATGAGCTCCATATCTTCTTACTTTTAAATCAGTATACCAACTAATTGGAAGAGCATATAAAAAGTTTTCCTTTGGCATAGTTTGATGAAATGCAGTATCAAATACAGCAGTTTGAACAGCATTTGGAAATACGTCTTTAGCAGCTTTAATACCAGTTACAGCTGCTGGATTATGAAGTGGTGCAAGAGATGATAATTCATCTATTTTTGCTAAAACTTCATCATCAATTACTACTGTTTTATCAAAATAATCTCCACCTTGAACGACGCGGTGTCCAATTCCTTCTATTTCATCTAAAGACTCAACCACGTTATTTTCCTCTAACTCTTTTACTAAAGTTTCAAATGCTTCTTCGTGGTTATTTAGTTCTACTTCTTTTTTTATTTTCTCACCATTTACTTTTATTGTGTAAAAACTGTTCCCTACACCTATTCTTTCCATAAGACCAGAAATTAGTACTTTTTCTTCTGGCATTTCGTATAACTGGAACTTAAGTGATGAAGAACCAGCATTTACAGATAATATTTTCAAATCAATCACACTCCTGTTATTAATTATACAACAAAAAGTGTTTTTTTAAAACAAAAAAGGCAGCGAAACTTACGCTTACCTTTTTATTTATATATGAATTTAATTACTTTTGAACGTTATAAGAACCACCTAATTGAGATTCACCCATTTTTACTAAACGTTTTGTGATTTCACCACCAACTGAACCATTAGCTCTTGCAGTAGCATCAGCACCTAAATTAACACCAAGTTCATTAGCGATTTCGTATTTCATTTGTTCTATAGCTTGTTTAGCTTGTGGAGCAACTAATTTACTGTTACTTGATTTCATGTGTTTTCACCTCCTGTACACTAATAGAATGTGAAAATTTTGGAATTTCATACAATTTTTATCTTGGTAATTTTTGTAAATTTTTTAAATAAAATTAAACCAAAAAAAGATATACTTTTACCTGTATATCTTTATTTTGCGTTTATTTTGTAATTACATACTAAAATTTGTTGAACTATCTGGAGCCTGCGAATAACTATTTCGATTAAAATTTATTCCATTTAAATCTCCATACTCATTTGTAGAATCCTTACTAGTAGTGTTTTGATTGCCAAGGGTAGTATCTTTACCATTTAAATTATTATCTGTTGATTTTTTCTCATTTAACATGGCGATTAATTCATCATATTCATCAAATAATCTTCTGTTTAATCCATTTGCAGTAACTTCATTTCCCCATTTTACGAATTTGTTAACAAAGTCAACTAAAGTTTTGGTTGGTTCTGCAATCTTATCACTATAAGATTTTTTTATATCATTCATAATCGAATCCATAGCCTTATCTACTTCTTGCGTAGTTTTAAAAATACTATTTCCTTCTATATCATCAGTAACATTAGCTGATGGTTGATACGCAAACTCAGAACTATGATCACCTGCATTAACATAGGAAGGTTTCTGTGACACACCAAAATTTGAAGATTCATTGAATGTTGGTGCATTAAAGTCTTGATTAGTTGAAATCGGTGTTGGTATATCTTTATTAATCGAATGAGCTCCTGGAACCGGTGTTTCTAATGAACTAGACAAAGCATCTAAATCTATACCGCCAAGATTTATTTTAGGAACATCGGATACTTTATTTTGAGGTTCTTCTGGTTTAGTAACATCTATAGTTGGTTGAGATTCTTCGTTATTATCAACCTTTACATCTGGAGTAATTTCTTCAGAAATTGGTGTTTCTACAGTAGTTTCTGCTTTTTCTGCTTCCTTTTCTTTAGAAAATTCAGTTCCCTGAAGTACAGTTATATTACCACCATCTAATGTTATATCGTTTCCATTTTTAATATCTTCTTTTTTTGCCATAACAAAAACCTCCTGCTTACCTAATCTTCCTTATTATTTAATACTTGTTGACCATCTTTTGCAATCTTTCTCATTGCGTCTTTAACACTTGTCCACTCATCACTATCAGTTATGTTTTCTAGTGAGTATACACCATCTTTTTCATTTAATATAGCAACATATAATTTGATCATATCATTTTCATCTGTTTCGTTAAAAGTATATACAATATAAGTTTTATCAGTATCCTTTAACTTAAATAATGATAGGCGCTCTGCATCTTTTTTTTCTCCGGATTCATCAACTATAACAAACTTTTCTTTTTGAACAGTTTGAAGAGCTGACATTCCACTTGCAAAACTTTGACCAACATTAACTTTCTTTCCGCTTCCAATGCTACTTGTAGTTACCATACAAACACCTCTTTTATTCTATATACTTTATTTTAACATACTTATTTTCGTTTTGCAACAAAATATGCACACCCAAAAGCACAATTTTTGTCTAAATATTTATCTAAATTATCAATATTGTTAATCTCATTACATTTTTTATTAGAGTTTTCATAAAATCCTTTTAGTCTCAATTTGCCATAAGCCCAATCACCGACTATATAATCATAATTTTCAAAATAGTCAGTATATTTCTTTTCAAGCTCTTCTTTATTATAACCATTTTTATAATCTTTAATTATTTCATATGTATTACCTTCTACATTTATTTTTTCCATATTGCTGCCTCCGCACTATAAGAAGTATAACACAATTTTTACTTTATTGGCAAATTATATGATCCATTTGTACCAGATAAATAATATGGTGCATTTCCTTTTATTACTTTCATAATTACTGGTATTTCAGATGTAAGCTTAATATCTTTAGACTGAAAAGGAAGAATTGTTCGCTGCGTCACTTCAACATAAATATAAACTTCAACTAACGCACTATTTATACCATATTTTTTTACTCTCGTCTTAACATCTAATCCTACATTTCCAGAATATTTTATTTTAACTGGTACTTTAGGCCCAATATTTGATAAAAACGCATTGTTAAAAACAACACCTGTTGGAATTTCATAAATAATTCCTTTTCGCATACTTTTATCCATAACATCATAATATAACTCATCAGGCAAATTTTTTCCTTTTTCTACTTCCTTTAATCTTTTTCTTACATTTTTACTAACTATAATTAAAGCCTCGTTTATAACACCGGTATTAAAATCAATGGTTTCTATTTCACCTGATTCATTTTTATTTGTAATAAACAAATTAGAACCATTTAAAAGTTTATTAACCTCTTTTGTTCCAGTACTTCTTAATACTTCTATTCCAACTCTTTTAGTTTGCACACTTGCATAATTCATAATAGCGGGCATCGCTTTTTTATTTAAAATAATTAAAAAAATAAAAGTTGAAGCAAAAACAAACATAAAAATTAAGACGTAAACATTTTTAAATAACATTTTTATTTTACCCATAATATCACATAATAATATATGAAAAAAACAAAGATAAAATATCTTCGTTTATTTATTTAAAAACTTAGTTACACCAAAGTATGCTAATACTCCAAGAATTATTAATATTATTAAAGTTATAACTATTTTTTTAGTTTTATTAGATCTTTTAAGTTCTTTAGTTAAAGTACTAAAGTCCTCAAAGTCATTTTTAGTAAACATATTTGAATCAGTATAGAAGTTTCTATCAGCTTTAACTAAAGTTTTAGTTAAATCCCCTCTTAAATCATCTGTGCTAGTTTCTTCTTTATTTTCTTCTAAAGAGCTTGCTTCTTTTGTTTTAGTAACCTCAAATGATGATTCAATAGGATTAGTTACAATGGTATCATCAGAACCTTTAAGATCTGAAAACATATCAAGAGCTTCTTTTGTTTCATTATTTATTTTAGGCATTGCCATAGTATTAATTAATTCTTCTAGTTCTTTTTCTTCATTTTCCATTTCGTCATAACGTTTATCATATTTACTATTTCTTCCCTTAGTAAATTCCATGTACTTTTGTTTTTCCCTTGCCTCTTCTATAAAAGCACGTTTATTTTTAGCTTCACTTAGTATTTCGTTAATATCATGAACTTTTTGCCTTGGCTGCATAATGCTTGGTTTATCAAAGTCCGTATCTATATCTTCTATAGAATAGTTTTTTAAGGTCCTATACTGTCTTGTATCATACTTATCATCAAGCATATTTTTTAGTCTGTTTAAATTTATTTCTTTTGCAGAATCAATAACTTCCATATTAGTATAAGTTGTATCCCTATACATATCATCATATACTTCTTCATACAACTTGGTGTTTTTTCTTGAACGTTCAAATTTTTTATTATCTTTTGTTTGATATTTATCCATTCTAGATTGCATAAAACACCTCCTACCATCTATAAATAATAATATCATACTTTAACTTTTTTTTAAAGTGTTATTGATTTTTTTAAAACTTGTTATATAATTATCTTACAAGGGAGGAAATAATATGAAATTTAAAGTAGATAAGGACGCTTGCATCGGTTGCGGTGCATGTCAAGCTATATGTGAAGATGTATTTGAAATAACTGATGATGGATATGCTACCGCTAAAAACGTTGAAGTAAAAGATGAAGAAGTAAAAGAAAATGCAATTTCTGCAATGGAAGGTTGCCCAACAAGTGCAATTACTGAAGAAAAAGAAGACTAATTTTTAACTATTAGCCTTCTTTTTTAGTATGTACTGAATATTTTTATGTATATTTCCATCTAAATCTATATAAGAAGAATCTTTCTTATATCCAGTATATTCTATAAATCCTAGTTTGGTTGCTACCTTTCTTGATGCTATATTATCTTCTCTTATACTTAGGTGAATTGATTTAGCATATTGCTCCTTAAAGCATTCATCTACCATTTTTTGCATGCTAATGCTTCCGATGCCTAAGGATCTATAATCTTTGCTTAAGCATAAACATATTTCTTGCCTAGTTAAATCTTTAGGATGATGACACCCAAAACTTGTTATACCAATAAATTCATCATCTAGAAAAATACCATAAGTTTTGGTAGCTAAACTAAGACACGTTGCCATAACATATACATCATTAAACCCATAAAAACACGTTTGGTTATCATCCATATTAATACCAAGTTTTATTAAGGATAAATCATCTTTTATATCTTTTAGAAAAATCAACTCTTCTAACTTTTTATCTTTAATTAACCTTATATCTTCTATTATTTCATTTTCATACATATTATTTATTTATTGCCATGTTATATAACTGTTTTACTTCCTTAGTAGTTAAAATTCTTTTTTCTCCACTTTTTAAACCATATAAAGAAAGAAATCCAAAAGCTTCTCTTTTTAATTTTATAACGTTATGTCCTATACTTTCCATAATTCTTTTTACTTCGTGGTTTACTCCGTCATGAATTGTTATTTCAACAATTGATGTTAGATTTTTCTTATCTAATTTCTTAAGCTTTACTCTTGATGGATATATCTTTTTGCCATCTAAAACTATACCTTTTTTTAATTTTTTAATTTCTTCTTTTGTTACTATTCCTTCTACTTTTGCAACATAAAACTTATCAATCATACTTGATGGATGCATCATTAAATTAGCAAATGCTCCATCATTAGTAAGCAAAAGAAGTCCTGATGCATCATAATCCAATCTTCCAACCGGGTATATTCTTTTTGTTACATCATCAAAGAAATCTAAAACGGTTTTTCTTCCCTTATCATCTTTAGTTGTACATACTACGTATCTTGGTTTATAAAATAAATAGTATTCTTTTTCTTGGTATTCAATTAAGTTTCCTTCAACTAATATTTCATCACCAAACGTTGCTTTAACTCCTAGTTCTGTTACTTTTTTTCCATTTAAAATAACTTTACCTTGTTTTATTAATTCTTCTGCTTTTCTTCTAGAACAGTAACCAGATTCTGCAATTAATTTTTGTAATCTTTCCATTAAGACACCTTCTTTATACTTTTATGATTTTTCATTAGTTTTTTTATTCCTTGACCCTTAAACGCAATTGTTGCAATAGATTTATCTACGTTTACAACAACACCTGGTCCATATATATCATGAATAACATTATCACCAGTTTTTAATCCGTTATCATCGTTAAATGCTTCCTTTTTATTAAATTTCATATTAACCATTTTCTTTTCTGGTGCATCTATTAAATCTTTATCTATTTCGTTTATAAATCTGCTTGGCATATTAACGCTTGTTTTTCCATAAAGCATTCTTCTTAAGGCATTTACCAAATAAAGTTTTTCTTTAGCACGAGTTATTGCAACATAACAAAGTCTTCTTTCTTCTTCTATTCCGCCATCTTCTTCGCATGAGTTAACATGAGGAAATATATTTTCTTCCATGCCTATTACAAATACGTACTTATATTCAAGTCCTTTAACCGCGTGAATTGTCATTAAAGTTACCTTAGGCGAATTATCATTTTTTTGATCATTAACATCACTTACTAAGCTTACTTCATTTAAAAAGTCTTCTAGTGATGCTATTCCACTTTCCTCTTCAAAAGTTTTGGTAATTGACTTAAACTCATTTAAGTTCTCTAATCTTATATCAGCCTCCAGGGTATGTTCACTTTCAAGTTCACTTTTTATTCCAGACTTATCAAGTACCATATCAATTGTTTCCGTTAAAGATAAAACTTCACTTTTTTCTTTCATCTCTAAAATAAGCTTTTTAAATTCTAATTCTTTTCCGCTACTAATTACGTCAAACATAGATGTTCCGTTAAGAACGGCATCCATACTTAAATTTTCAATTGTTTTAGCACCTATTTTTCTTTTCGGATAATTTATTATACGCATTAAAGAAACGTCATCTTTCGTATTGTAAATGAGTTTTAAATACGCAAGTAAATCCTTAATTTCTTTTCTAGAATAGAAAGCAAAGGCACCAACAATTTTATATGGTATATTGCTATTTAAAAATCCCTCTTCTATTGTCCTTGATTGAGCATTAGTACGATATAAAACCGCTATATCATCTAAACTTACGCCGTTATTCACAAGATTTCTTATCTCACGAGTTACATATGATGCTTCATCCTTTTCGTCGTTTGTTCTTACATACTTTATTTTTTCACCAAGACTATTATCAGTCCATAAGTTTTTATCTTTTTTATTTATGTTATTTTTAATAACAGAGTTTGCGGCATTCAATATCGTTTTAGTAGAACGATAGTTTTGTTCAAGTAAAATTACCTTTGCATTTTTATAATCCTTTTCAAAGTTTAATATGTTTTTAAAGTTTGCCCCTCTCCATGAATAGATGCTTTGCGCATCATCTCCGACAACACAAATGTTTTTATATTTAGCACTTATCATTTTTGAAAGTATGTACTGTGCTTCGTTAGTATCCTGATACTCATCTATAAATACATATTTAAATAACTCTTGGTAATTTTCTAAAACTTCTTTATATTTATTAAACAACTCTATTGGTTTTATTAGTAAGTCATCAAAATCAAGTGAATTATTTCTTAAAAGTGTATCTTGGTATTTTTTATATACTTTATAAGTGATATCACTTAGTTCATCATTTACCAAATTTTTATATTTTTCTGGTGTTACCATTTCATTCTTACAAGAACTTATCTGATTTTTTATAAACTTTGGATTAAATCTTGTAGAATCTATTCCCATTTCTTTTAATATTTTTTTAACAACCGTTAAAGAATCATCGCTATCAATTATCGTAAAGTTTTTTTCGTAACCTAATTTTTCATAATTTTCCTTTATTATTCTAAGGCCAAATGAGTGAAAAGTTGATATTTGAATATCATATCCTTCTTTTCCTACTTCTTTTATAATTCTTTCTTTCATTTCTTTAGCAGCCTTATTAGTAAATGTAATTGCTACTATATTCTTTGGGCTTACATTTCTTTCTTTTATTAAGTAAGCCACTCTCTTAGTTAAAACACTTGTTTTACCTGAACCTGCTCCTGCAAGTATTAAAAGTGGTCCATCTCCATATAAAACAGCTTCTTTTTGCCTATCATTTAAATATTCTAAATTCATAATTACACCAACTTCCATAAGTTATATTTTAACATAATAAGATAATAAAAAATATATGCAAAAGCAAATTTTACATATATTTTTAATGTATTTTATAAACAGTTCTGTCTAAGTATTTTGTTTCAATTACCTTTCCATCTTTCTTTATTCTTAGGTAAGCTAACCATCCACCATTAGATGCTAGTGAATAAGGTTCGAATGTTTTTCCACCCGATGCATTTGAATTAGACCATATATCAACTGTTAAATAATTACCTTTAACATAAGACACTATATAAACAGGATAACTATACTCGTTTTTAAATTTATAGTCCGTTGTTGTTGAATAAACGGTTGCATCTAATCCTTTTGGAACATAATTAGGTGCAAACGTATGTCCTTTTCTTGACACCGTTTTTAATCCCGCTAATAACTGAGCCATATATAAAGTTGATGCAAGCTGGCAAACTCCTCCTCCATTTGCTGTTGAAACTTCACTATTTAAATATATAGGAGCAGGTAAATATCCATTAGAAGCACCATATGGTCCTACTACCTTAAGGTAAGAAAATGTATCACCTGGCATCAAAACAGTATTATTAAGTTTCCTTGATGCTAAATTTATGTTGTGACCTCTGTTACCTGCGTTTTGAAAGTAAGTTGTATAAGAAGATATCTTTTGGTTTATACTTGATAACGCTTCATATTTAACTTCATTATCAATTGTTTTACCACTTGCTTCTATAACCGTTTCATAAGTTAAATTTAAAAGTGCCGTTTCAACTTTTTCTCTTGTTTTTTGAGTGTCCAAAGTAAATCCTTTAGAACCTTTATCATAATAAACATTGTGATTTTCATCTACTACGATACCATCACCTCTAGCCTTGGAATTAAGCTTATTTTCTAAAACATTCATAAAGGTATCTACCGTGTTATTATCATAAGAGACCTTTAAATTGAAAACCATTTTCTTATTATTCTTTTTTATTAATTTTATTTTCTTAAAATAAGATAAGTTATCATTATACTTTTTTATCCTGCCCTCTAAATTAGAATCATCAACTAATATACCAAGTTCTTTATACGTAAATTTATGATCCCCATTAGGTGACGTAACCGTTATAGTACCATTTTCTATTCTTTCTTTTTCATACTTTATAATACCAGAAAGTTCACTTTCCTTATTCCCGGATAAATCTATATCATTAAGATATATTCCAGGATAAATAAGTCCATCATACTTTTTGATAAGCTTGTTATAACCATATAACTTGTAACATACACCAAATAAGAATAACAAAATAATAAACGATATAATAAAAGGAATAATATTTATTTTTTTCTTTATTTTCATCTTTTTATCAGATAAAGCATTATATCTTTCTTTTTCCATATCGAGTTTTTTTATTTTGGCATCATCTACCTTTATTTCATTTATTGCACTTTCTTTATATTTTAAGCAATACTTATTAAAAATCTTATTATTAAATGATACGTTAGTTTTATTTTGATATTCGTAATTAGCAACCATTTTTATTTCATCTTCATTTAAATTCTTAAAAAAAGCATTTAAAATAACCGTTTTCTTATAAAAATCTAAAATAGCTAGTATCCTTGAATAAACGTATGCCTTAGCACTTAAATCATCATTTAAGTTACACTGCTCTTTTATCCTGTTTATCATAAGCTTTTCATCTAATACGTCTTTTATTATCTTTATCCACTTTAAATCCTTTTTCTCATCCTTTAATATACTATCTAAAGCGTCATTTAAATTACTATTAAAAAGCAGGTTTTTAACATAATTTATTTTTTGACTATCATCTAAAGAATTATAGTTTGTAATTTTGTTTTCCATACTTACACCCCATATTTACCATAATAGAATTATAAATGAAAAATTTTGAATTGTAAATACATCACCCATATTTGCTAAAAGAATATACTATTACTAGAAAAAGGAGGATTTGATGAAAAAGAAAATTATTATTTTAGTATGCTTTATTATTGTTTTAGCAGGAGTTTTATTTTTTATAATAAATAAAAATTCCGAAGATAAAAACGATAAAAACACACTAAAAGAAGTTAAGGTTGCAGAAGTTGCACATACCATATTTTATGCGCCAGCTTATGCTGCAATAAGTAAAGGATACTTTGAAGATGAAGGAATAAAAATAGACTTAACATTAACTGCTGGAGCTGATAAAGTTACCGCTGCCGTTTTATCGGGTGACGTAGACGTTGGTTTTTGCGGAAGTGAAGCTACAATATACGTATATAACAGCGGAGAAAAAGATTACTTAGTAAATTTTGCTGGATTAACTAAGAAAGATGGTTCATTTTTAGTATCAAGAAAAAAATATGATAACTTCAAACTAGAAGATTTAAAAGGAAAAACAGTAATCGGCGGAAGAAAAGGTGGAATGCCTGAAATGACGTTCGAATGGGCTTTAAAACAAAATAACATAGATCCTAAAAATGATCTTAAAATAGATACGAGTGTTGCATTTCCTGCAATGGAAGGAGCATTTATAGGTGGTAATGCTGATTTTGTTACATTGTTTGAACCAAATGCTACAAGCGTAGAAAAACAAGGCTTAGGATACGTTGTAGGTTATGTAGGAAGCTTTGGTGGAGAAGTTCCATATACCGCTTATAACGCTAAAAAAAGCTATATAGAGAAGAATAAAGACATAATAGATGGATTTACCAAAGCAGTAGATAAGGGATTAAAATACGTAAAAGAAACAGACTCTAGCGTAGTTGCTAAAGATATATATGAATACTTTCCTGAATTATCATTAAATGATTTAACCGCAATCATTGAAAGATATAAAACTAATGATGCATGGGCTAGTTCATCAGAAATAACAAAAAAAGACTTTGACCACTTGCAAGAAATAATAATAAGTGCTGGAGAACTAGATAAAAAAGCACCTTTTGAAAAATTAATATACCAAGGAAAATAGTAAATGGAACTCTTAAAAATTAAGGGATTAAAGAAAAATTACATAAATGAAAAACAAGTTATATGTGCACTTAAAAGTATTAATTTAACCGTTTTTGAAAATGAGTTTTTAGTAATAGTTGGTCCTAGTGGATGTGGAAAATCAACCATTTTATCACTAATTGGTAATCTAGAAGAAAAAAGTGGTGGAAAAATAGAAGTTAAACCCGGTTTAAAAGTTGGTTATATGTTTCAAGAAGATGCATTATTTCCATGGTTAACCGTACTTGAAAACTGCCTTATCGGGCTTAAAATAAAAGGTGATCTTTCCAAAGAAAACAAGTTATATGTTAAAAACTTACTTAAGAAGTATGGTTTATCATCTTTCGAAAAAAGTTACCCAAAACAACTTTCTGGTGGAATGAGACAACGTGTTGCTTTAATTAGAACACTTGCCATAAGACCTGATATTTTACTTCTTGATGAGCCTTTTTCGGCACTTGATTATCAAACTAGAATAAAAGTATCAGATGACGTATTTAAAATAATTAAAGAAGAAAAGAAAACCGCTATTATGGTTTCACATGATATTTCTGAATCCGTTAGTTTAGCTGATAGAGTTATTGTATTAAGCAAAAGACCTGCGACAATTAAAAACGTATACAATATAGAAATGGAAGATAAAGGCATGCCAAGCGATAACAGAAAAAACGAAAAATTTAATTATTACCATAACGCTATATGGAAGGATTTGATGGATGATGGAAGTTAAAGCGGAATACAAAAAATATATGAAACAAAAAATATTATCCACAGCAAAAGTCATATTCTGTCAAATATTTATACTTATACTGTTCATAAGTCTATGGCAAATTCTATCAGATAAAGGAATAATAAACTCATTTTTATGTTCAAGCCCTAAAAAAGTAGTAACAACAATAATTAATTTGTATAAATCTAATGATTTATTTGTTCACGTGTGGGTAACCTTAAAAGAGATATTAATAAGTTTTGGCTTAGGCTCATTAATTGGAATAGTATTCGCAGCATTTCTTTGGTATAGTCCTTTTTTCTCTAAGGTATTAGACCCATATCTTACGATATTAAATAGTCTTCCGAAAGTATCTTTAGGTCCAATCATAATAATATGGGCAGGAGCTAACCAAAACTCAATAATATTAATGGCTCTTTTAATATCAACCATATCAACAATAATAAGTGTGTACGTGGGATTTAGGCATACTAATAAAACAAGTATAAGACTAATGCAAAGTTTTAAAGCGAATAAATTCCAAATATTTACAAAAGTCGTATTTCCCGCTAATATAAACACAATAATTAGTTCTCTTAAGATAAATCTATCAATGACGTTTGTTGGGCGTATACAGGTATGTAGAGAAAATCATAAAGCATTTATATATTAAATTAAAGATTGCAGAAAGGTGATATATTGTCCATATTGTTATAGAAAATATGTTTCAAAAGTTGCTTATTGTTTTAGAGGAGTTAATAAAAACAAAAATAAAGTATTATGTAAAAGAAAAATAACAAAATTCGATTTTTTAATCTTGATAAATTTAGAGAATTAAATGATGATAATAGATTGGATTTAGAATAAATATATAGTATAATCAAATTGTTAGGAGTTTCAATAAATAATAATTTGAAGATGAAAAGATATATGAAAAAAATATTGTTTTACTTTTTAATAATGATTTGTTTATCTACTATAACTGGATGCTCTAATTATAGTGAAATAGAAATACCATACAAGGATGATCATATAAATGAGCCCAGTACTAATTATACTTATCGATTTGTAGGCCAATCAGAACACTTTTATTTTCAAACGGGAAAAGTTTACTATGATGGTAAATATAGAGCTTTACTAATTAGCAATTTAAAAGTTAAAGATAATGTCAAATCAAATGCAACATTTTCTATTAATCTATATTTTAATGATAAATCATTGTTTGTTGCTGATAGAAACTTAACAAAAAATGCTTTTGAAGATACAATAATCGCTGAATCAGGTGAATTAGGAGAAAGAGATATATCTGGCAATGTCATTGGAGAATCAGATTCCTTTTTAGAAACAACAAAAGAAAATTTTAAAAGTAGCATAAAGTTAGAAGCAAAATATTGTATTAATAACAAATGCAAAACAGAACCATTTAACATTGAATATTTAGACTAACTAAAATATTTTATTAAATGCTATAAACTTAAGGAGATAAAATGAACAAAAAAAAGACTATATTTATTATTTTAGTAATTATTATATTTATAGGTATAATATTATTAAATATACCATTAGGATATAATAAAATTAGCACTATAAATGGTAATAAAAACAAAACCCAAACTATTGAATTAGGTATTCCAAAATTATCATTTATGAAAAAAGAAAATAGCAAAAATTATTCTTATAAAAATATAAGAAGTAATAAAATATTAGCAAAAGAAATGAAATCATATTTAAATACTTTAAATAAAATTAATTGTAATAATACAACTTATTACTATGATGCTAAAAATAAATTTACAATAATAAATTATTCAGTAAAAAATCATATATTATATAACACAATTTCTTACGAGGTTAGATATGGTGATTATTGTTTTAGTAAAAAAATGGATGAATATGCAAACATATTAGGAGGTATTAGAAGGTTTCATACACTTAATTCCAATATTTCTCTATCCAAAGATAAAGCATTCACCCCACTACTCGTAGTTGGATTTTTAGATGATATAAATATGGATAAAAAAGAATTTACAGCAACCATGAAAGTAAGATATTTAACACCCATAGCTGATGATTGGAAAGTTGTTTCTAGAAAAGATATTGAAAAGTCAACTGGAACTTATGAAATTAAAAATGACAAATTGTATTATACCAGAACAAATATAGAATTAAAGGCTGATGAACTTGATATTCCAAAAACGTCTGTGTTTAAAATAAAGGATCAAAAATTAATCTTAACAGATAATTATTTATCAAAATATGATAACAATGTTATTCTTGAATAATTATAAAAGAGGATGTTAGAAAATAAATAAATTATTTTCTACATCTTCTTTTCTTTTTGTTTTATAAATGGAAATTTTTCTTCTTGTAAATCTTGTAATTGTCCTTTTTTTTCAAAATGTAATAATATCTTAATTCTCATGATTAAAAATGTTTTAAGGAAATTAATGACTCATTATCTGCAATTATAAATTACAGTAAGAAAATAATAAATAATATTGAATATATTTATAGTAATGAATATGACTTGCATTTCAAAGATATAAGTTTAGCACTATAAAAGGGAACATATTAAACCAAAAACAATTAAATGTAATAATATATATGTTTGCGTCATAAAATCCATTAAAAGGGGCTAAAAATGGCTAAGATAAAGGTTATTAATTATGATGCTAACGGGAAAGCTATAAATCCAAAAAATATAACAATAAAAATACCAATTATATATGAACTTATAAAAAAATATTATAAAAAATAATAGTTGTTCAATTAAAGGAGAATATATTTAACTGATAATATTCTCTTTTTATTGAATAATTAACTGCCTATTTATAGATATGTATGTTAATATGTAGAAGCAATCTTAATATATAGAATGCTTTTATAAAAGAAGGAGGTAAAATATTATAAAAGCTGGACTATATGTAAGAGTATCAACTGATAGCCAATTAGAAGGTTATTCCATAGATGCTCAAAAAGAATTTTTATTAAACTATACAAAAGCTATGAATTATGATGAATATGAATATTATATTGATGGTGGTTATAGCGGAAAAAACTTAAATAGACCTGCTATTCAAAAATTAATTAAAGATGCAAAAACAAATAAAATAGATTGCGTAATTGTTTTTAAATTAGACAGATTATCAAGGAGTCAAAAAGATACACTATTTTTAATTGAGGAAATATTTAATAAACATAATGTGGGTTTTACATCAATACAAGAAAAATTTGATACAACAACACCTTTTGGAAAAGCAATGATAGGAATATTGTCTGTATTTGCTCAATTAGAGCGTGAAACAATTCTTGAAAGAACAAGAATAGGTACAAGAAAAAGAGCTGAAGAAGGAAAATGGAGAGGTGGAGGTAAAATACCTTTTCCATACATGTATGATAGTAAGCAAGGAATTTTAGTACCTGATAAGAAGAAAGTGGAAATATACAATAAAATGATATCCATGTATATTAGTGGTAAAAGTTTTGGAAAGATTGGAGAAATTGTGGGAATGGATGAAAGTGTTGTAGAAAGAAGAATATTAAGTCGAACAAATCTCGGATTAATAAAATTCAAAGATGAAGAATTTCAAGGGCAACACGAACCAGTCATAACTAAAGAACTCTACGATAAAGTAATAGAAACAAATAAATTAAGAGCTAAAGCAAGGACAGAAAGACACTATTTACTTTCAGGGAAAATATATTGTGGTCACTGTTATGCAAAGTATAGGTATCAAAAATGGGGTAAAAGAATAATATGTTACTGTTACTCACAACAAAAAAGTAAATCTAAATATATAAAAGACCCAAATTGTAAAAACAAAAGATGGGATTCTTTTGAAATTGAAGATGCAGTAATAGAAAATTTATTCTCAATGGCATTAGATGAAAAATTATTTAATGATAATTTCGATTTGGCTCAAATAAATGTTAGAAAAGAATATGAAAATCGTATTGTAAAAATTAATAATCAAATATCAAATCTAGTGTCATTTTTATCAGAAGGAATAGCATTGGAAGAAACAAAGAAAAAATTAAAAGTACTAGAAGAAGAAAAAGCAAATCTACAAAATACTCTATGTGAGATAAAAGATAAGGAAGAAAAAAATATAAATTCATATGAAATGCTCAAAAATTTACAAAGTACTTGGTTTAAAATGAAATTTGAAGAAAAAAGAATAATAATAATGAATATTATTGATAAAGTAGTAGTAACTGATGATAATATAGAGATATTTTACAAAATATCTTAAAATTTATTTTTCATTTTCTCCCCATAGGGGTATTGGCGGTGTCATAATGGGTGAATTATTGGTGTCTAAAGAAGGATTAGGGTATTTGATAAATTATGGTTCACAAGTATTTAACACAAATTTAGTAATTGCAGGAGTTATAATGCTTGGAATATTAACTAGCATACTTTATTTCATAATATTATTTATAGAAAAAAAGGTTAAAAAAGAATGGTAAACAAAAAAGACTTAAAACGTTAATAGCGTTTTAGGTCTTTTATTTTATATTTCCTGATGCACAATCTGATGCTTGTATAGCTTCAAAATGATAAGAATCTTTAATGTTGGAATCATTACTTGATAAATAGAACATATCCTTATCCATAACTTTAGTGCAATTTTTACCCTTTAAATTAATTAAGCCATCTTGCTCTAAATCATTAAGAGTAAACCGACAAGTACTACTATCACAAGTACCATCAACTACTTTATCAGAATAATACTTTGCAATGTACATATGGGCTGCATTTGATATTTTTTCGTCTAAAATAGTTTGATCTGTTTTTTCCTTTTTATTAATTTGCTTAGTCATATTTGGTGCTGCAACCGCAATTATAACACCCAAGATGACTACTATTGCAAGTAATTCTATTAATGTGAAACCATAATTATTCTTCATTATGCACCACCACTCTCTATTCTAAATCTAAACCTGGCTCAGGATTTAAACTAAAGTCTGCTATATCGCCTCTTAAATAGGCATAATAGCCTGCTGCACCAATCATTGCAGCATTATCTGTACAATACTTTATTTCAGGTTTTAAAAGCTCTACATCAAGCTCTTTGCATACTTCTTCTAAAGCTTTTCTTAGACCGCTGTTAGCAGAAACACCACCTGCAACCAATAATTGTTTAACACCATACTCTTTTAATGCACGTTTGGTCTTCTTAACTAATATACCTACTGCCGTTTCTTGGAATGATGTTGCAAGATCTTCCTTGTTTATTTCACGTCCTCTTTGTTTTTCATTATGAACTAGGTTAATAACAGCACTTTTAATACCACTAAAACTAAAGTCATATGACAAATCATCTTTAGGCGCTGGAAGGTTGTATGTGTGTTTACCCAAACTTGCCATTTTATCCATTAAAGGTCCACCTGGATATGGAATACCAACTACTCTTGCTACCTTATCATAAGCCTCACCTACTGAATCATCTAAAGTACTTCCTATTTTCTTAAATGAAAATTCTTTATCCATATAAACTATTTCGGTGTGTCCTCCTGATACAACTAAGCATAGTAAAGGAAACTTAAATTCTCCAACAAACTTATTTGCGTATATATGTCCTGCCATATGATTTACCTTAACAAGTGGTTTTCCAGTTGCAAAGGAAAGTGCCTTAGCAGCTTCTATTCCAATTAATAAAGCTCCATTTAATCCTGGTCCATAAGTTACCGCAATTGCATCTATATCATTAAACGTCATATTAGCCTTTTTTAAACACTCTTCAAATACCATCGTAATTGCACCAGTATGATTACGGCTTGCTATTTCTGGAACTACACCACCAAATTTTTTATGTATATCAATTTGTGATAAAACGACGGTAGCTATTTCAGTATTACCATTTTTTATTATACTTGCACTTGTTTCATCACAACTAGTTTCAATTGCAAATATATAAACATCTTTCATCTTATCACCTCAAATCCATTTTCATTAAATATCCATCAAAGCCTTCATAATATCCTTTTCTTGTTGCAACAACAGAAAAACCGATGCTTTTATAAAGACCTATTGCAATTTCATTTGTTTTATTTACTTCCAAGGTTATGTTATCGCACCTTTCACTTATTATATCATTAATAAGATAATTTAGTAAGGCTTTAGCATAGCCTTTATTTCTGCTTCTAGGATCAACTGCAATATCAATTATTTCAGCTCTTTCATAAATTATGCTATAAACTATAAAACCAATAACTTTTTCTTCTTCTATAATTACTAATGCATTTGAAAAATCATCCAGCAAAAACTTATAGTTATTATGAAGGAGTAATCCTAGCTTCTCTATATCTGGTATATCTTCTTTTTTATAATTTCTAATTTTCATTTTTCTTCTTTTCCGCATCTATCTTTTTTAGGTAAATAGGAACCAAAGAATGTGGATTTATACATTGTTTCGATAGTGCATAATTTATTACCTTTAAGTAATCATAATCATTTATTATTTTTACATTAACTTTATTACTAGTTTGTAACATATCTTTTAAGCTTTGTAAATATTCATTATCTTCCATGCTCACTAATGTAATATTTTTGCTATTAAATTTTAATTTATCACTTGAAAGTTCTAAATAATCTTCACATGTATGATTATCAGAATAAATACCAACATAGGATGCATTTTTCTTATCAGGAATAACACTTATTACAACATCATCTTCTATTCCTACTTTTAATGCTTCCAAATTGTTTAATTTATATATTTTTTTGCTTAAGGTCCACGCAAGAGTTTTACAAACGGTAACACCTACCCTAACCCCTGTAAAACTGCCTGGTCCATTTAAAACAACATAATTATCTATGTCATTTGGTTTTAGGTTGAATTTTTCTAAAATTCTTTTAATTTCGTTCATAAGGTAATTTGAGTGCTTGCTATATGAATCAACGTTTGATACTAAAAGAAGCTCATCATTTAAAGCGAGTGCAACAGATAAGCTTTTTCTAGATGAATCTACAAATAAAGTTTTCAAAGTACATCCTCACATAAATCTTCATATTTACTACCATATGGAGTAATAGTTAAAGTTCTTTTTTCTTCTCCGGTAATTTTGAATTTAATTTCCAAACGTTCTTCTGGCAATTCTGATTCAATCATATCTGCCCATTCAATTATTACAACACCATCTTTTTTTAGATATTCTTCTAACCCAAGATCAGTAATATCTCCTTCTAGGCGATATACATCCATATGATACAAGTTCATTTCTCCAGATGTATACTCTTTTATTATGTTAAACGTTGGAGAAGTAATGTTTTCTTCAATACCTAATGCGCCTGCAAAACCTTTAGTGAAAACGGTTTTACCACTACCTAATTCACCTATTAAGCAAATAACCATATTATTAAATTTTTCTGATTCAAAGTTTTGAGCCAAAACTATTGTATCTTCTTCTGAGTTTGTAGTTATTTTATATTCCATTTTAATCACCATAAATATTATAGTAAAAAAAAAACTTTATTACAATAAAAAAGTTTCATTTTACAAAATGTTACAAAAAACGTAAATTAAATAAAATATAATATTTTAGTAATTAGGAAATTCCGTATTAATAATTTCTTCTAATTTTAAATATGATTCATATAATTTTTCATCTAATTCATTATATGTATCAGTATTTCTTTTTAATTTTTTCATACTATTACTAATAATGTTAATAACATATTTGCAATATAACTTGCTAGCTTTAAATATTATTTTAACCACCTTCTATATAATAAATTATAAATTATATAAAAATCAAAGAATAGTATGAGAAATTTCTGATATATCAAGTATCAGATTATTATATTAAAATTTATATGAGGGGTGATATTATGGCGTTTATTCCAAAAAGGACTAAAGAAAAGGAGCCAGCCGGCTATAAATCACTATACATAAAAGAAAAATTAATAAAAGAAATTGAAAAGATAGCAAAAGAAAACAATACTTCCTTTAATAATGTAATTATTTCTATGATTGAGCAGTGTTTAGAAAAAAAATAAACGCTGTTTTTTTAAATAATAATATGATTATTAAGTTATTTTTATATTATTTTTCACCAGATGTATAGTAAAAGGACCTACATGCGTAAGTCCTTTTTATTGCATAAAAAAACCGGCAACGTCTTATTTTCGCTTACACTATCGCCAGCGCTGAAGTGCTTAACTGCTGTGTTCGAGATGGGAACAGGTGTGTCCACTTCGCTATCGTCACCGATTAAATATAGAGAAATAATTCTCTGAAAACATGATAATACGGTTTTAATCAAATTAATAGGGTTAAACTCTCGATCTATTAGTACTAGTCAGCTCAACATATCACTATGCTTCCACGTCTAGCCTATCAACCAGATAGTCTTTCTGGGATCTTAGTTTTTAAAAAACAGGAAAATTCATCTTGAAGTTGGCTTCCCACTTAGATGCTTTCAGCGGTTATCCATTCCCTACATAGCTACTCTGCACTGCAGCTGGCGCTACAACAGATACACCAGAGGTAAGTCCATCCCGGTCCTCTCGTACTAAGGACAGATCTTCTCAATTTTCCAACGCCCACAACGGATAGGGACCGAACTGTCTCACGACGTTCTGAACCCAGCTCGCGTACCGCTTT
>ENA-ORNP01000460-ORNP01000460.1-human-gut-metagenome-genome-assembly--contig:-NODE-460-length-48899-cov-4.056527_pt1 | contig 48899 bp, 35 predicted proteins | sample MGYA00242119_ERZ509030 | MGnify/ENA primary metagenome ERZ509030 (study PRJEB26280, sample SAMEA2338708) | human gut metagenome | biome: human gut; feature: human-associated habitat; material: faeces... | reverse complement strand
GCAGGAGCGGTTTTAACCACACCAGATATCCGTGCCAGTAGCGGGTGTAATCCACAGTCTGATCCGGATTTTTATTTTCTCATGCGTACTGAATCAGGACGATGTAGCTGGACGTAGTGCAGATGCAATAGAACAAAATATTGAGACCATTAAAAATTTGGATGAAGCTCTGATTTTAATTCAGGAGCCGTCGAAAATTCCGGAGCTGTTTACGACAGATAAAATCAAGACCTGGAGATTTGGAACGGCGGAGTATTACGGAAAAAATAAAATTCGTTATTATGAAGAATGGGATAAGTGATCGGAGAAAGAGAGATAAGAACGCGGTGGACTGCGCAGGCCAAATTATTATTGGAGGAAAAGAACAAAAATGAGACAGAGAAAAAAATAGTATTGAGTATCGGATTAATAGAAATAGCGTGTCTAATATATAGTTCGCTTCTGTTTATACTACCAAATAGAACTTATATTCTGGACGGAGAAAAATTGGTCAGTAAATATGGAATTTATATTGAAAACTTTATGGGAACGGGCAGAAACGGTTATTATCTGGACAACAGCATACATGCAGATGAAGAAGAACTGAAAACAGTAGAAAGTGAACAGGAGCTTATGACGATTGCGACAGCACCGGTGGATTTGCATCATGGAAGCTACGAAATCGAAATTGATTATTCTACGGACGATGATACGCAGATATATGCTGCGTCAGGCTTGTATAATACCTGGCGTTTGAATATTGGACGCAAAAAGGTGGAATTAAGTTCCAAGGATACAGCAGAGGTTTATCCATTATATACGGGCTTAAAAGCCAGAGGATATCAGATTACGGTGCAGTATACCGGTAATGGATATCTTTTTGTAGATAAGGTTGTGATCAGAGAAACGAATGTATGGAAGCGGGTTGCGCTTTTCTTGACGATAAGTGGAATTGTACTATTTGACATGGTATATTTCGCTTTTGTTCGGATAAAAGCTGGAAACAGAAAAAAAGCTGCCGTTATTCTTGTGATATTAGGTTCTCTGACGGTTTTTTCCTCTATTCCGGCATTAACACCATACTTATATGATGGTCATGATCTGGTTTTTCATTTATACCGGATTGAGGCAATTAAGAATTCCTTGCTTGTAGGACAATTTCCAAACAGAATTTCTTATTCCTGGTTAAATGGATATGGTTATGCGACATCTGTTTTTTATGGCGAATTATTCCTGTATCTTCCTGCTCTTTTAAGAATTGTTGGTTTTACAGTTCAAGATGCTTACAAAAGCTATATTTTTCTTGTGAATATTGCAACATGTGGGATTGCTTTTTGGAGTTTTTATAAGATTCTTAATCGGAATATCAAAAGTGCATTGGTAGGATGCGCCGCATATATGTTGGCTCCGTATCGCCTGAGCTGCGTTTTTTTGCGAGCTGCGGTGGGGGAATATACTGCAATGATTTTTTTGCCGATGATCTTGTATGGTTTGATAGAAATTTATGACAATTCGAAGTCAAAAAGAAAAGGATGGATGATTTTTGCACTTGGGGTCACTGGTATCATACAGAGCCATGTGCTGACAACCTTGATTGTGGCAATCTTTGTTTTCTTATTTTGCCTGTTAAAAAGTCGGGAAACATTTAAATGGAAATGCTTGAAAGAGCTTTTAAAATCGGGTGGTGCTATTTGCGTTTTAAACCTGTGGTTCATTATTCCGTTTTTAGATTATTTCCGTTATGATTATCAGGTGACGGACTTGTTTTCACTTGGTTCCATGAATTCTCATGGAGCATTTTTGGGACAAATATTGGCGATTTTTCCGACCGGAATAGGTATTTCCAAAACAATTTCTGACGGTGTGAAAAGCTCAGGCGAGATGTCTTATACGTTAGGGGCTGGACTTTTAGCTGTTGGTGTGTTGTATCTGATTTTCAGAATTGCGATGGATAAAGAAAAAGCGAAAAAAGCGTTAATTCGAAAAATGGATTTTACAATTGGTTTTGGTATACTAGCTGTTTATATGGCAACGATTCATTTCCCATGGGATTTTTTGCAGCAGGTCGCAAATGGAAAATTTTCTTTGTTGATTCAGAATTTTCAGTTTCCATGGAGATTTTTAAGCATCGCATCAGTTTTGTTTAGTTTTATTGCGGCGGGCTTAATCTCCCTTTTGGCTGAGCAGGAAAGAAAAACGGAAATTCAGCAGTTGATAGCAGTGTTGGGAACATTTATGCTGATTTCATCAGGAAGCTTTTTGAGTGGCTTTTTAAATTCGGCAACACCGTTCTATGTACAGACGGAAGATGAATTATCGTCACGATCCATTGGAAGTGGGGATTATATTCCACTTGGAACAGATGTTCAGATGTGGGATAATACAGAACTTCTGGCGGGAAGCAAAGCAGATAATTTTGAATTTACAAGAGATCGCAATGTAATCAATATTCAAACGAAGAGTGTATGTACTGCAGAAGATTGGGTAGAAATTCCAATTTTGTATTATAAAGGATATACAGCGAGAAGTTTGGAAAGTGGTGAAAAAATGGTTGTATCTGCGGGAACAGGAAACCGGGTTCGGGTAATGATTCCCCAGGGATATTCAGGAAATATTCAGGTAAAATTTGAAGAGCCGTGGTATTGGAAAATCAGTGAACTGATTTCAATTTTGGGTGGAATGATAATGTTGTACTTTAGAGAGAGGACACAGAAGAAACTGAAAAGACAGAAAAATCGGAGGATTTTATGGTGAAGAAACTGGCAGAATAGATTAGTATAAAGAAAATAGCAGTAGCTGTCGGATTCGCATTTTTTGCGTCGATGGTACCCAACTGGTTATTGGCGTTTATCGCCAGACCTTCGGGGGACGACTACGGATATTCTGCAGCAAGCCATCAGACGTGGCTTCATACGCATTCTGTGATCGAAGTGCTTCGGACAGGTCTGGAAACGACAAAGCAGATGTGCCAGGTCTGGAATGGAGACTGGTTCAGTGTTTTTATATTTACGCTGATGCCGGAGGTCTTTGTATATAGAAGTTTTTGGATCGTACCTGTGTTCTGGACACTGGCAATGATTGCAGCCACTTATTATATGGTACATGAGGTTTTTACAAACTATTTTGGCTTAAAATGGTATGAAGGCGGAGTAGTCACATTATTGATCCTGCTGATGTTTTATCAATGGATTCCAAGCTCCGGGATCGGTATGTACTGGTATGTTGGAGTAATCCATTATATGATGCCCCATGTTCTGGCAATGCTTTTGATTGGATTTTTACTGAAATATTTAAGAACGGACAAATTCAGATATATTATCTTTTCTGTTTTTGGAATGATCGCAATCGGAGGAAGCAGCTATTATTCGGCATTTCTGGTTTTATTCAGTTATGTATTGATGTTTGTGATCGTGAAAAATAAAAAGCGTGCAGGGATATTTGCATTCCCGATACTGGCCGGAATAGTTGCTCTATATTTTCAGGTTACGGCACCCGGAAATGCAGCCAGAGTAGGCGGAGAGCAGATGGGCTTCAGCGTAGGAAAAGCAGCTTTCACGATTGTAGAAGCATTGTGGCAGGGGGCTGTAAATGTAGTAAATTATGGGAGGGAGACTCCACTTTTATTTGTGCTGTTATTCTTTGTGGCAGTCGTAGCATGGGAATGTCTTTCAGAAGCAAAATTGAACTTTCAGTTTAAATATCCGGTATTATGGGTGGGTTATATGTTTGGCGTGTATGCGGCAATGTACGCACCGGAGCTCTATGCAGCAACGGAGGTGTCCGGAGGACCTGGAACGATGGAATATCTGACGTTTATTTTAACGTCGGTTTCTTCTGCTATCTATGTGGAGGGCTGGCTCTTGCGGAAACTGGTACTGCGTCATACCCTGAAAAAAAGAGAAATTTATCATAAATGCATCACAGTTCCGGCTGTATTTGTTTGCCTGGTTCTGTGCCTGGTATTTAGGGGAAATCTGAAGGATTCGTTATTTTACAGCTCCTGCAGTTATATTGCAAGCGGTCAGGCAGCAGATTTTAAGGAACAAATGGAATCCCAGGAAAGAATCTTGCGGGATGCTTCCATTAAAGAAGCATATCTGTGTCCGACAAATCCGGAGCAGGGACCATTGATGCATATGCCTGTCATCAAAAATCCGGAAGCATTTACCAATAGAGTTGTCGGAAACTTTTATGGAAAAGATATGGTTACGACAACGGAATGAACATCAGATAACAATTGCAGATAGGATGAATCCAGCGTAAAAATAAAGGAGAACAGTGTGAATAAAAAGCTTCATATCGAAATGCTGCGGATCATAGCGGTAGTGATGGTCGTCTTGAATCATTCGGATCTATATTATACCTATTATACAAATACGGATAGTGTTCTTACGTTTTCCGTGTCGTTGCTTTTGTCCTGTATTTGCAGAATTAATGTTCCATTATTTATGATGATCACAGGCGCATTGCTGATTCCAAAAGCCGAGAGCTGGAGTGTGATCTTTAAAAAGAGAATTTCCAGAATGATTGTAGTATTAGTTGCTTTTTCTGCGCTGATGTATGGTCTGCAGTGCTTTGCATGGAATCAGGATACATTTTCAGCAATGGCATTTGTGGAGAAGCTGTTTAAAAATGAGATTCAGACTTCTTACTGGTACCTGTATGAATATATAGGAATTTTGATGATGCTTCCATTTCTTGGGGCAATTGCGAGAAATGTGGATTTGGATTGCATGAAATATTTTTTGGGATTGGGGCTGATCATTAAAGTCGGAATGTCTATCGTCGGACAGTTTACGGGATATTCTATGCCGATGAATTTTTTTGTACTGCAGAATAATGTTTTTTATGTTTTGCTGGGATATTTTCTGGAAAAAGCAGTTAGTACAGAAAAATGCCGACAGCTTTCCGGATGGAAGCTATCGGCTGGTCTGGCAGGGAGTGTGATAGCAGCTGCAGTTATGGTGATTGCTGACAGAAAGCTGAGTGGGGAATATCATGAATCCGTATTGAATCTTATGATCCCGCTGATGGCTTGTGCAGTTTATCTTGGTGTCCGCAGATTTTTTGTAATGCATACGAATATCAGAGGAGCCGGGATCATAGCATGTCTGGGCAGCTGTGCATTTGGCGTATACTTACTGGAGCATATCGGTCAGAAGCTGTTCCTGAAGCCGTATTTGCATCTGGCAGATCGGCGAAGTTCTTTTTGCGGAAGCATTTTTAATGCTACATAAAAACCAAATATCGAAGGGATAAAACCGCGGTAAGTATACCAGTAGCACCAGGAAGCATGGGAGGATGTAACGAAAATCCATGCAAAGGGAACAAGGCTGACGCAAAGAACCGGTATAATATTAGCAAAGGCGTGAATTGCTTTCCGCCAGTCGATTTTTAACAGAGAATATAAAGCATATCCGCCAAGGATGATGAAATAAGGCCATTTAAAAAGCACACGAAGGTTTCGAAAAATCGCGCCGAATTTGGTAATTGCTTCTCCTTCGATCACGGTTTGCCCAGTATGGATGGTGAACTCAGATATGGCATTGGCAATAATGTTTTCATGTAAAAGGATGCTGCTGATCGCCCATTTTCCAAACCACATGCTGACATATCCGAGTCCGAAACAGATTCCGAGGATCAGTGTCTGGCGAACCGTTGAAGTCCAACTGGGGAGGCTTATCTTATATTCCAGAATCAATACAAGGATAAGCGGAGTACAGAGCGCTGCAAGCGGGTAAGTAAGAAAATCGAAGTACACGGTAATAATCCCTAATCCGAAGAAAAGATAAGGATATAAATTTTTCTGATAGAAATATTCATGTTTCTTTAAAATGATAAGCATCGAAAGCAATACAATATAATAAATGCTTGAAAATTGAAGCGACATTGCAGTTGAAACCGGATTGAGGACAATCAGCGACATTGCAAAAGGAAACAAATATCTGGTCAAATTTTTTTGAAGAAAGTATTTTATAACGGTCAGTAAGAGAAGGAGCTGCAGCATCATATTTAACATACGCAGATCGGCATAATCCATCAGGAGCAGGAGCGGTTTTAACCACACCAGATATCCGTGCCAGTAGCGGGTGTAATCCACGGTCTGATCCGGAGTTTTATTTTCCCATGCGTACTGAATCAGATCGATGCAGCTGGACGTAGTATTGGAAAACGTAATTCTAGAAACACGCAGCGCATTTTCGAGCGCAGAACGGTTTTGAGCAGGATGGATGGCATCCAATAACATGATCGCATCGGTTTCGTTGTCAAGTTGGGAGGATTTATATCCTTTTACCTGCTGCGGATAGACGCTTTCTGTATAAAAAATATCGATGGAGCTGCGGACATTGGCTTCCATGGGATTGGTAGGAAGTAAATACACAATAAAGAGTGCAGCTAATCCAACAAAAATACTGATTGATAGAATAAAAATGTAGTTTTGTAATTTTTTCATTTGTGAAAAGTCCTTTACATTATGAGAGTATTGTGATTATATCACATGGATAGTATGAAATCCAGTGACAAATCTTTCGAAATGTGGTAGAATTGCTCCAAAAACGAGAAAGGAAAGGCTTATGACATTTCAGTCCTATTTATTTTTGTTTGCATTTTTTCCAGTATTATTTATCGTTTATTATGTCCTTCTGAAAAAAAAGAAGATAAAACTTGCAGATATTTTTCTGGCAGCGATGTCCTTTATTTTTTATGCGTATGGTAATGTAAAATATCTATATTTTCTCGGATTGGAAGTGCTTGTAAATTACGCTGTTTACAGGGTTCTTGTGCGGCTGGAATATCAAAAGAAATATCAGAAAGTAAGAAAGTGGCTTTGTGGTGGAGCGATTGTCGGAAATCTGTTCCTCTTATTCTATTATAAATATTATAATTTCTTTGTTGAAAATTGGAATGGAATTTTTCATACAGAGCATAGCTTCAGAACGCTAATTGTTCCGCTGGGAATCAGTTTTATTACATTTCAGCAGATCGCATTTCTGGTGGATGCGTACAGAGGGGAATGTGATAACTGTACACTATTGGAATATACGGTTTTTGTGTCATTTTTTCCACATATTTCATCAGGACCAATTATGACACAGGATCAGTTTTTCCCGATATTGAGAAGTGAAAAACGTAAAGAGATCGACTGGGACAGAATCAATCGGGGAATTTTCCTGTTCATATTCGGACTTGGGAAAAAGGTATTGCTGGCGGATATGTTCGGACAGGCTGTGGATTGGGGATATGGGAATATTGCTAGTTTGAATGGTATGAGTATGTTTTTGATTACCGTTTTTTATTCGTTCCAGATCTATTTTGATTTCAGCGGATACAGCGATATGGCGATCGGAATCAGTTGGATGCTGAATTTGGATTTACCGGTCAATTTTGATTCTCCGTATAAAGCGTATTCAGTCGTAGAATTCTGGAAAAGATGGCATATTTCGCTGACCAGGTTTCTGACAAAATATATTTATATACCGTTGGGCGGAAGCAGGAAAGGAAACCTGAGAACTTATTGCAACACGATGATCGTTTTTCTGTGCAGCGGGATCTGGCATGGTGCAAGTTGGATGTTTGTTTTATGGGGAGCGCTTCATGGTGTGGCTATGGTATTGACAAAGGCGTTGAAACGTTATGGGGAGTGGATTCCTAGGATTTTGAAAAGAAGCGTGACACTGCTGTTTATCAATTTTACATGGATTATCTTCCGGACAGCGGATCTGAAAGAACTGAGAGAAGTTTTCCGTGCATTTTTAAAAGGTGGAGTTTCGATCAATCCAGACCTGTTTCAGTTCTTTGGAATCGCAGGAAAAGGAGTTGAGGAATATGCGGTTTTGTACAGCATCCTCGCCCTTTTAGCTATAATCGGGATTTTAGTTTTTCTGTTAATTGCGCCAAATGCCAAAGAGACAGCAGAAAAAATGAAGTATAAAATTTGGCATGGTTTTGTTGCTGCAGGAATTATAGCGTTATGTGTTTTGCGTTTTTCCAGCGTGAGTTCGTTTGTTTATTTTAATTTTTAACAGGGGAAACAATGGAGAAAAAATATTTTTTCAAAATAATTGGAATAATTGTAGCTATTCTTGCAGCGATGGCAGGTATTATGATATGGATAGATCCTTTTTATCACTATCATAAACCGCTGCCCTATATTTCCTATGTGAGCGGTGCTGATGTATATTCCAATGATGGAAAATTAAAGCATTTTGATTATGATACGCTGACGATTGGAACGTCTATGGCGATGAATTTCCAAAAGGAAAATGTAGACGCTATATTGAACGTAAATTCGCTGAATGTATATTATCTTGGGGAAGGTTATAAGGTTATCAATGAAGGTCTGAAAACTGCGCTCGAGACACATCCAAATTTAAGACTAGTGGTTCGGACAGTGGATCCAGAGTGGTTTGTATCGAGTCCGGACTGGAAAGGCAGGGAATCATATCCAGAATATTTATATGATAAGAATCCATTTAACGATGTATATTATCTTTATAACAAAGATGTGTGGAAGGATAATCTGATTCCATCTGTAATTCAGTCTTTTCAAAATGGATTTCAGGGAGAAGTGAAGCAGGAGGGCTTCGAAAGTCAGGGACTGAACGGAAAAGAAAAAATATTAAAAAATTACGTGCGACCGGAAAAAGAGATCAAGGAGGTTACACAGGAAGAAACAGAAGAGTTCCTGAGCTATCTGGAAGAAAATCTGGATGTAAATGTTTTACAGGTAATCAAAGACTATCCGGATGTAGAATTTTATCTTTTCTTTCCTCCATACAGTATTTGCTGGTGGGATCAGCTAAACCAGAATGGAACTGCGGTGCTGGAACGCAGAATTGATCTGGAAAAATATGCAATTGAAAAGATACTGCAATTTGACAATGTTCGTCTTTTTTCTTTTTTTAACAATTATGATTTGATCTGTAATCTGAATAATTATGTAGATGGTGCTCATTATACAGGCGATGTAAATAACCTGATCCTACAGTGGATGAAATCCGGCGAGTATGAATTGACAAAAGAAAATTATGGGGATTACATTGCAAAAGAGAGGGCGTTTTATACTTCCTATGATTATGATCAGCTGTTCGGGAAACAGGAGTAAAAATAGTGTATCGAATCCCTGCTTGTTAAAAAGCAGGGATTTTGTAGAATGATAAAGATGTAAATGTTACATTTGAGTTCCATTAAAAGCTGGATATAGAGTTGATAACCTGAAAAGTACGAAATTCCGCACTTTTGTATCTTGAAAAGGAAAAAATATTGTGGCACAATTAGCGTAACGATTACACTTAACAAAGGAGACCAGATATGGTATTTAGTTCAACGATATTTGTGTTTTTTTACCTGCCGATTACATTGATCGGATTATTTTTGTGCCCGAAAAAGTGGAAAAACGGATGGCTTTTGACAATGAGCCTTTTATTTTATTTTTGGGGTGGTTCCGTTTTTTTCCCGATCATTGTATTCTCGATTTTGCTCAACTATACTGGTGGGAGATTAATAGACTGGTTCCGACAGAAAGAAAAGGAATCATGGAGTAAAATTTGTTTTATTGCAGCGATTATCTTGAATCTGGGAAATTTAATTTACTGGAAGTATGCAAAGTTTTTATTAGAAACTGTTCAAGATATCACAGGGGTGAGATTTTCAATACCGGATATTATATTACCAATCGGCATTTCTTTTTTTACGTTTCAGGGAATGAGTTATGTAATCGATTTATACCGTAAAAAAGTTCCTGTGCAAAAAAGTATATTCAGACTTGCATTATATATCTCGCTATTTCCACAGTTGATAGCGGGACCGATTGTGAGATATGCAGATATTGAAGAACAGCTGACCAACAGAAAATGCACTGCAGATAAATTTGTATCTGGAATAAAGTTTTTTTCAGTAGGTCTTGCGAAGAAAGCAATCCTGGCAAATTCATTGGCATTAACAGTAGATAAAATATTTGCACTTTCTGCGGAACAGAGAACTATTTCTGTATCATGGTGTGGATTGTTATTCTATACGTTTCAGTTGTATTTTGATTTTAGCGGATATAGTGACATGGCAATTGGACTGGGGAAGATGTTTGGATTTGAATTTCCTGAAAACTTTAATTACCCGTTTATATCCTGCTCTATAACAGAGTTCTGGAGAAGGTGGCATATTTCCTTGTCCTCCTGGTTTCGAGATTATGTTTATATTCCGCTTGGCGGAAATCGGACAGGAAATATTTATCTGAACTTATTTATCGTTTTTCTGCTGACAGGAATCTGGCATGGAGCATCGTGGAATTTTGTATTATGGGGAATTTATTTTGGCGTAATTATCGTATTGGAAAAGCTGATTTCGTCTAAATGTGGAAAAAATAAGATTTTACCGTCTGGAATCGGATGGGTTAAGACTATGTTTTTATGGGTTATGAGCATGGTGCTTTTCCGGGCAGATACGCTGGCGGATAGTATGGCTTATTATCGAAATCTTTTTGGAATGGAAAAATTGAAAAATGTAGGATTTACACTTCCATTTTATTTACATTCTTATGAGATTTTTATTTTTGGGACTTGTCTGATTGCAATGCTTCCGGTTGGAAGAATTATATACCGGAAATTGCAGAGTTTAGTAGATGAAAAGTATTTTTCTGTTTTCAGCAATATTGGGACACTGGTACTTTTAGGAACATCTGTGTTATATGTTGTGACAAGTACATATAATCCGTTTATTTATTTTCAGTTTTAATACTACAGAGGAATCACTATATGAAAAAAGTGAGCAATATGCTTTTGATCGGAATATTTATGTTGATAATTACAGTACCGTATCTGTTTGCACATCGGGATTTTGAAGAACGCGTATCGGATACGGAAAACAGGATGCTTGCAGCGTATCCGCGGATATTAGATGATACTACAAAAAAATTTAACTCGAATTATATAAAGGAGTTTGAAAGTTGGCTCTCTGATAATCTTCGTGGAAGAACAATATTAGTGGAAATGAATGCCGGAATACAATATCAGCTTTTCCATAGAATTGTTAAAAACGATACGATAGAAGGTAAAAATCATTGGCTTTTTATTAATAGCGAAGAGATGTTTCAGGAATATCAGCATTTGAACTTATTGGATGAAGATAGTCTGGAATTGGTTGTTGATAATTTACAGGAATTATCGGAATACCTCAAAGAAAAAGGAGTTACCCTTTATTATTTTCAATGTTTGGATAAAGAGAGCATTTATCCGCAGGAGTATATAGAAGGAATTCATCAGATTGGAGAATGTTCGAGGGCGGAGCAGTTAATAAATGAATTGCAGAGAAAGACAGATATACCGGTTATTTTTCCACAAAAAGAATTGCAGGAGAAAGCGAAAAAGGATCTGATTTATTATCAGTATGTAGATTTGGAACATTGGAATGAAAAGGGAGCATATATTGGCTACCGCGCTTTATTGGATCGGATTCGTGAAGATTATGAAAAAGCGGAAGTTTTGGAACTGGATGATTATAATCAATTGAAAATAGAAAAAACAACAGATATTTATGGATACACTTATCCGTATTCGGAGATTTGTCCGGTTTATGAAGTAAAAAATCCTGCAGCAATAGAAAAAACAGAAGAAATTATGGGAATATGGGATTATCTGGTGTATAAAGAACATACCCATTATTATGAAAATAATCAGATTGATTCGGACTTAAAGATATTGGTTGTTGGAGACAGTTTTATTAGAATGTTTTTAAAAGATGATATTGCGGAAGGATTTTCTGAAACATTGAGTATTGATTGGATGAATCTGCCGCTTTTAGATAAAATAGTGCAGGATTTTCAGCCGGATATTGTCGTGCTGGAAAGCACAGAAAGTACACTTGGAACTGTGATCGGGTATTTGGATCAGATGGAGTTTGTAAAATAGTTGATATGTGAACTTCCTCAATAATTAATTCTCGTTTCTGAACAGTGAGCTATTCAACGCCGAAAACGATGAGTTACCAATCCCTGCTTGTTAAAAAGCAGGGATTTGTAGTATGATAAAGAGTATCAGAACCACAGAAAGGAACACACTTATGCTGCACGAACTGGAATATCCATTTGACAGTGAATATATTTTAAAAAAATCAAAGAGCTTGAAGCGTCGTCTGCTGGAGGAGAACACCCAGCGGATTCCGAAGAAGATCGCGGTGCTGGGAGGCTCTACGACCCATGATATTATCCGGATTCTGGAGCTGTTTTTGCTGAATCAGGGAATTGAACCGACCTTTTATGAATCTGAGTACGGAATGTACTGGGAAGATGCGATGTTCGGCAATGAAGAATTGAACGCGTTTGGACCGGATCTGGTTTATATTCATACGAGCTTTCGGAACCTACGCAATCTGCCGGAGGTAAAGGACTCCCGGGAGCAGGTGGAAGACAAGCTCAGATCGGAATTTGAACATTTTCAGGTGATGTGGGAGAAGCTGGCGGATACCTGGCATTGTCCGATCATTCAGGACAACTTTGAACTTCCCTATTACCGTTTGATGGGAAATCAGGATGGTGCGGATTTTCATGGCAGAACCTGGTATGTGAATCGGATGAACCAGATGTTTGCAGATTATGCGGCAGAGCATCAAAATTTCCTGATCAATGATATCTGCTATCAGTCTGCGGCATATGGTCTGGATGAATGGTCTGCGCCGTTTTTCTGGCACATGTACAAGTATAGTTTGTGCCTGAAGGCGATTCCATGGATGGCACACAACGTTGCGAATATTATGAAGTCGCTTTACGGAAAAAATAAAAAATCGCTGGTGCTGGATCTGGACAATACGCTTTGGGGAGGCATTGTCGGAGATGACGGTCCGGAAAATCTGGAAATTGGACAGGAAACGAATCTGGGACAGGTTTATGCGGAATTTCAGTCCTATGTGAAGGCACTGAAAGACTATGGCGTGATGTTGAACGTCGCGTCCAAGAATGAAGAGGAAAATGCACTTGCAGGCTTGAATCATCCGGCAGGGGTGCTGAAGCCGGAGGATTTCCTGATCATTGCGGCAAACTGGGAGCCGAAGAGCCGGAATATTCTGGAAATTGCACATCAGTTGAACATTTTGCCGGACAGCCTTGTGTTTGCAGATGATAATCCGGCAGAGCGGGAGATTGTGCGGCAGCAGGCACCCGGCGTGACTGCGCCCGAGATCGGCAAACCGGAGGATTATATCCGCGTGCTGGATCGCGGTGGTTATTTTGAAGTGACGTCGCTTTCGGAGGATGACCGCAAGCGAAATGAGATGTATCAGGCGAATTTGAAGCGCGAAAAGGCGCAGGCATCCTTTGCAGATTATACAGAGTATTTGAGATCCCTGGATATGAAAGCCACGATCCGAAGCTTTGAACCGGTTTACATGGCAAGAATCGCACAGCTGACCAATAAGAGCAATCAGTTCAATTTAACGACTCAGCGTATGACACAGGCACAGATTGAACAAATGGCGGCGGATGATTCTTATATTACCTTATATGGAAAACTGGAGGATAAGTTCGGGGATAACGGCGTTGTTTCTGTTGTGATCGCTCAAAAGGAAGAGAAAGCAGCGCATATCCGCCTGTGGCTGATGAGCTGCCGCGTCCTGAAACGGGATATGGAGCTTGCAATGCTGGATGAGCTTGTGGAACGGTGTCAGGAAGCAGGAATCGAAGAAATTTACGGATACTATTATCCGACGGCGAAAAACAACATGGTACGGAAATTTTACGGAGAGCTGGGCTTTGAAAAGTGTTCGGAGGATGAGGCTGGAAACAGTGTCTGGAAGCTGAATACAGCAGGATATGAAAAACGAAACCATGTGATCGAAGTGGAGAGCTGAGTATGTTATTTCAGTCATATATTTTTATCCTGCTGTTCTTTCCGCTGTGTCTGCTGGGCTTCTGGGGGCTAAAGCGCCAGAAGCTTTTGCAGCTCTGGCTGATTGCCTTTTCCCTGTGGTTTTACGGAGCAGCGAGTCCGTATTATCTGTTGCTGCTGCTGGGCAGTATTGCATGGAATTATGCTTTTTTTCGCGCCATAGAGCGTGGCATTGGGCGTGTTACAGAGCGTGTTTCCGGGAGTGCTATGGAGTGCGCAGAGTATGGGATGGAACGTGACAGCTCCCGGAAAAGACTCTTGTTAGGAATTGGAATTGCAGGAAATCTTGCATTACTTTGCTTTTTTAAATATTTTAATGCAATATCGGCTGGCTGGAGTCAGATGAAAGGGCTGGAGGATCCGATTCTGCAGCTTGCATTGCCCCTTGGCATTAGTTTTTTTACCTTTCAGCAGATTGGATTTCTGGCAGATGCTTATAAAGGAGAGGTTGGGGCGTGCAGCCTGAGGGAATATGTCCTGTTCGTTTCCTTTTTCCCATATGTGTCGTCCGGACCGATTGTCAATGCGCAGGAAATGCTGCCGCAGTATCGGCAAATCGGTCGGCAGTGTCTGGATTGGGAAAAGTTTGCAGGCGGACTGTATCTGTTTGCGCTGGGGCTGTCAAAAAAGGTGCTGCTTGCGGATACCTTCGGCAAGGCGGTGGATGTAGGCTATGGCAATGTGGCAGGGCTGTCCGGCACGGATGCCTGGTTGGTGATGCTGTTTTATACGCTGCAGCTGTACCTCGATTTCAGCGGCTATTGCGATATGGGGCGCGGCATTGCTCATATGCTTGGCATGGAGCTGCCGGTGAACTTCGATTCTCCCTACAAGGCGTCCAACATCATTGAATTTTGGAAACGCTGGCATATTACGTTGAACCGTTTCCTGAGAAAATATGTATACATTCCGCTGGGCGGCAACCGGAAAGGTACAACGCGGATGTATTTGAACTTATTTATGGTATTTCTGGTCAGTGGAATCTGGCACGGCGCAGGCTGGAACTTTGTCTTGTGGGGAGCGCTGCATGGTGCGCTGTATCTGGTTACTCGGGCATGGCAGCTAAAGCAGCCACGGCGGCAGTGTGCGGCGGATGTGCATGCTCAAAGTGGAACGAAAAAATCCGGTGTATTTTCTGCAGTCCAACATGTGCTTTGCGTCGCTCTGACCTTCCTGTTTTTGAACTTTACATGGATGCTGTTCCGTTCTGCAAATCTGTCACAGGCAGGTGAGTTTGTCGGACGGTTAATCGGCGGTGGCTTTGCAGCTCCGGCGGTTCAGATTACAGAGGCGTTCAATTTGGAAGAGTTTTGGTATGTGATCAAGATTTTACATCTGGATCGTCTGCCGGGAAGCGAGCTGTACTTATGCTTTGGTTTTTTGGCAGTGGCGCTTTGGCTCGTCTTTTTTGCACGCAATGCGGGAGAGCGGGAAAAGAGCTTTGAACCGAATGGGAAAACGATGTTCGTGACGGCATTTTTGATGATCTGGTGTGTGGTGTCATTAAGCGGTGTAAGCAGCTTTTTGTATTATCGGTTTTAGAAGGTGCCGGTTTGGCTTAAATTGAGGAGTAGAATGGAAGAAAACGAAGGAAAAGAAAAAAAGCAGAAAAAAATACAGCCGAAGCGCTGGCTTGCCGGTTTTCTGGGCATTTTTCTGGCGGGACTTGCAGGATGCATGGCACTGGTGATCTGGGTCGATCCTTTTTTTCAGTATCATAAGCCCCTTGCGTGGTTCCCGTATCTGGTGGATAACCAGGTCAATCAGAATCCGGGATTGGCAAAGCATATGGATTACGATGGTATTTTGATCGGTTCCTCGATGACTGCAAGCTTTAACACAGACTGGTTTGAGGAGCTGATGGGAATGAAAACCCAGAAGCTTTCCTATAACGGTTCTTATCCGAAGGATCTGTCCAACATCATGCAGCTGGTATTTGACGCAAAGGGCGATCAGGTCAAGGCTGTGTACATGGCGGTGGATCAGTCCACATTTTCAGCAGATCCGGAGGAAACCAAGTTTCCGGTTACAGATTATCTGTATGATGATAACGTGTTCAATGATGTTCCATATCTGTTGAACAAGGATGTGCTGCTGGATTACATTCTGCGCCCTTTGGCGGATCGAAAGGATGCGTCGGACTGGGCGGAGTTGTATAAGCCGTGGTGGACGGATGAATATTATAACAAGGCAAACGTGCTGATGTACTACGAGGCGGCAGAGGAAAAGCAGGAAGAGGAAGCGCTTGCGGCGGATTATTTTAAGGATGCGGTTGAGGAAAATCTGCAGAAAAATATTCTTCCGTATATTGAAGCCCATCCGGAGACGGAGTTTTATATTTTTTATCCCCCCTACAGCATTCTGTTCTGGAACGATGTAACGCGGGAAAAGGAGCTGGAGGCGGTCATCGGCAGACTGGAATATATGACGGAACGATTGTTGAACTATGAAAATGTTCATGTGTTCAATTTCCTGGGAAAAGAAGATATTATCTGTAATCTGAACAATTATGCGGACTATATGCATTATCATAAAAATGTCTGCCGGTATATCACGGAGTGCTTTGCAACCGGTGAAAATGAACTGCATCCGGAAAATTATGGACAGGCGTTTGATGAGATCAGGGCACTGGCGATGAGCTACGATTACTCTGCGATCTGGGACGACTGGTATGACACGACGCCGCGGTATGGGGAGGAATAAAGATTGAAAAATAAAATTTTTCAATCGCGAGATTTGTGTCCTCGCGTTTGACACAAACTCGGCATGCGCAAAAAAACGTGCGCAGAAATGAGAGGAAAATATGCTGCAGAAAGCATTGGGATGTCTGTTTGTGTTTGGAATTGCCCCGGTCGGGATCGGCGGACTTTGGACAAAAGGAATGGGGCAGAAAAGAGAAAAGATTTTGAACCTGTATCTGGCAGGTTTTTTGAGTGAGCTGGCGGTGTTTCAGTTGATCGCTGTGCCGGTGATGGTAAAAAAAGTTTATGGGATGAACCTGCTGGTATATCTGACAACTGCGGTTTTTGCAGTGTTGGCTGCGACGGGATTTATCTGGACGCTTCTGCGGGAACGAGATTTGCGGAAGCAGACTGGGCGGAATGAGGACGTGAATCAGCAGCAGGCGGGGCAGGCGCAAGCGTGCAGTCTGCGAAAATCGACGATTCCGGGCGCTGGTAACGGAGCACGGAACCGCATACGGCGCGCTGCAGTTCAAAATCCGGAGCGTCTGCTTTTCTGGCTGCTGTTTTTGGCATCGGTTGGCTATCAGATGTACATGGCCTTTGCCTATGCTTCGTTTGATGGGGATGATGCGTATTATGTAGTTCAATCTGTATTGGCGGATCAGACCGGCGTATTGAACCGGATTCGTCCCTACACTGGACTTTCTACGGACTTAGATATCCGTCATGCCCTGGCGACGCTGCCGCTGTGGATTGCCTATGTGGCGCGGATGACGGGCATTCATGCGACGATTGTGGCGCATACACTGCTGCCGCTGATTTTTATTCCGCTGACCTATTATGTGTTTGTTCAGATCGGCAGAAAGCTGTTTTCCGACGGCTCTGTCAAGCTTCCGATTTTTCTGACGCTGGTTTCCATTATGCAGATCTGGGGGAATATTTCGATTTATACGAATGAAACCTTTTTCCTGACGCGGACCTGGCAGGGAAAATCGGTGCTGGCAAATCTGATCTTGCTGGTGGAGCTGTGGCTGATGTTGGAGCTTTGTGCGCGGGAAAAAAATAGGGAGAGGCAGGAAGAAACGGGATCGCAGCTGCCCTACTGGCAGCTGCTTGCAGTCAATCATATCGCAGCGGCGATGATGACGAGTATGGGTGCGTTTCTGACGGCGATGCTGTTCGGCATTACGGCGCTTGTGGCGGCGATCCGATATCGGAGCTGGTCGATTTTGTGGAAAACGGCGTTGTGCTGCATTCCGAATGTGGTTTATCTGATGTTGCTGCTGGTTTTGTAAGTGGAAGACGGCAGTTTGCAAAACACCTGTGAACTGCATCGATAGGAGAGATTGCGTTGAAAGAGATTGTGACAATTTTTCAGAATTACTGCGGCAGCGGCTGGGATCCGGTACTTTTTCTGGCTGCGCTTTTGTATTTGCTGGTGACAGAAAAGAAAAAACAGATCCGTGTGGTGCTGGTGGAAAGCTCTCTGGTGATCACGGTTTTATTCTTTCTGCCGTTTACAAAGACGGTAATGAATCTGTTGGGCGAAGGAGAAACCTATTACCGGATTTTGTGGCTGCTTCCCATGGCGGTCGTGATCGCTTATGCGGGGATCCGGTTGTTTGGAAAGCATTACCGGATCGGCTTTGTCATTCTGGCGCTGGTGCTGGTGTTGACCGGAAAATCGGTGTATGACAGCCCGTATCTGTCAAAGGCGCAGAACCGGTATCATATTCCAAATTCCGTGATCGCGATCTGCAATGAAATTATGCCGGCGGAGGAGGAAGAGCGCGTCTGGGCGGTATTTCCGCAAGAGCTGATCTACTATGTGCGGCAGTATACCTCGGAGGTGCAGATGCCGTACGGGCGGGAAATGCTGGAGGCGTCCTGGGAGTGGAATTGGGACACGCACCCGATTTATAAGATTATGCGGGAGGATACGATTGATCTGGATGCGCTTTCGCCGCTTTTGACGGAGTACAACTGCCAGTATCTGATTTTGAACAAGAGCGTTCCGTATACCGGCGATCCGCAAAAAAACGGACTGACGAAAATCGCGGATATTGAAGCATATGAGCTGTACCGGAATGAAGCGGTGGAGATTGCGAAGAGGAAAGAATAGGAAAAGAATAACAAACCGGGAGCCTGCGCAGTGTGCACAGGCTCCCGGTTTTTATGCAAGATCCATTTACTGTTTAAATACTTTTCCAAACCGCTCTGCGATTTTTTCACGACCCTTTTGGTTCAGATGATATCCGTCTGTCAGGCAGTCGGTATCCTCCATTGTGATCGCACCGTAGTAGTTGTCGATAAAGGATACGCCGTTTTTGCGGCAGGCTTCGACTTCCCAGTTGAGGTAATCGACCATCGTGCCGTTGCCGAGATCATCGCGGTCGATATCGATGGTTTTGCCGTTTGCATCCGTGAAGGTGCCGTAGGGCTGGGAGAGCAGATAAATACGGATATGCGGGCATTGCTCCTGAAAAAGCTTGATTGTCGCGGTTAAAGCGCCATAAACGGTCGTCAGGTTTTTATCGTTTGCCTCGTCGTAAACCGTGCGGTCGTCCCTGTAGTCCTGCAGGTCATAGAGGATCACGAGGTCGTCCACCTTGGAAAGGTCAACGTTCTTTAAAGTTTCGAGCGCCTGCGCGGCAGCTTCGGAATTCATCTGCGGGACGATGACGTCCATTAGGTCGAAATTCTGGTTGAGCAGAGCAGCCGCAACCCAGTAAAGGCTGACGCCATCCAGCGGATAGCTGTTGTCAAATTCCTGATGCTTCATGGAAATGGAGCTTCCGGGGAACGCGGCGTTTAAAATGGTGGCATTTGCGGATTTTTCCATCAGGGCAGCCAGACCGGTGTCGGAGCGATCATCGGACAGAAGGTCGTTTCCGAGGGCAAGAACGGTGGTTACCCCGTCATCCTCATGTCCTTCGAGCATTTCCGGATCGAGAGGCTGGAGATAATCCATAACCTCAACATCGAACTCTGTAGTCGTTTCGTTTGGGTTATAATCGGACTGACGGCCGCGGTTCCAGAGAAACAGCCGGACAATCGTTACAACGAGGATGATGGAAAAGACGATGACGAAAATCACATGTCCGGACGGACGCCCGGAGCTGGAAGAACGGCGCCTCCTTTTACGGCTTTTTGTATGAGAATGGGTATGTTTTGAATGCTGATTTGGTCTGCTGTTTTCTGCGGTAGAATTATTTTCTTTCATAAAAAATCGGAACTCCTTATGGTTTACTGTCAATTTTGACCGGTAAAAAGTCGTTTTGATACATTCATCTTAGCATTCAGCCACACAACTGTCCAGACAGGGGTCAAAAGATTCAAAATAATTTAAGAATCTTAACAATATTCATATAAAGCATCTCATGTTATACTAAGGCATACATGAAATATCGAAAGAACGAAAAGGGAGAAACGGTAGGATGGTTTTTTCATCATTATTATTTTTATGGCTCTTTTTGCCGGTGGTTGTTGCTGGATATTATATTGTTCCGTCAAAATGTAAAAATATCCTGCTGCTGATATCAAGTTTGCTTTTTTATGCCTGGGGGGAACCGGTCTATATTTGGCTGATGCTGTTTTCCATTTTTTTTAACTGGGGAACAGGGCTTTTGATCGACCGGTTTCGGAAAATTGACGGGATTTTGCTGGCAGTAAATGTTGTCGGAAATCTTGCGTTGCTCGGATTTTTCAAATACTATGATTTTTTTATTGGGTTGGTCAACAGCTGTTTCAAAACGACGTTTCCGGAAAAGAATATTCCGCTTCCGATTGGAATTTCTTTTTTTACGTTTCAGATTCTGTCATATGTAATTGATCTGTACCGGGGAAGATATCCTGTCCAGAAAAATATCCTCAATCTGGCGCTTTATATTTCCTTTTTCCCGCAGTTGATTGCAGGACCGATTGTGCGGTATGTGGATATTGACCGACAGCTGGAAAGCAGGACGCACAGCACCCAAAAGGCGATGGAGGGAATTCGGCGTTTTCTGTATGGTCTGGGGAAAAAGGTGCTGATTGCAAACGTTCTCGGACAGTGCGTGGACAGCATTTATGCGATGGAGCTGTCAGAGGTAACCGGGGCTTTTGCATGGCTGGCAGCAGGAATGTATATGCTTCAGATTTATTATGATTTTTCGGGGTATTCGGATATGGCGATCGGACTCGGAAAGCTGTTTGGCTTTGATTTTCCGGAAAACTTTAATTACCCGTATCTGTCGAAATCTGTGCAGGAATTCTGGCGGCGCTGGCACATTTCCTTAGGAACATGGTTTCGGGAATATTTGTATTTTCCGCTTGGAGGGAGCAGAAAAGGTGCGGTGCGGACATACGTGAATCTGATGATCGTTTTTTTAGTGACGGGGCTGTGGCACGGCGCGGGAATGACGTTTGCGCTCTGGGGCGTTTATTACGGAGTGCTTCAGGTGATTGAACGATTGGGATTTAAGAAAATTCTGGGAAAATACCCGGTGATTGGATGGAGCTATACGTTTCTGGCAGCACTGTTTGGATGGGTTTTATTCCGGGCGGACACGTTTGCCCAGGCAGGAGGAATGATGGTTCGCATGATCTGTCCGTGGAAGTATTTACAGACAGATGTACTTTTACAAAATATTGTAGACCACAGAGCGTTTGTGATGTTGATTGTCGGGCTTTTGGGATGCGGTTTTATTCAGAAAATATGGCAGCGGATACCGGGAACGAAACGCTGGAAGTATTCCATTGGAGAAGCGGTATGGTGTGCAATCCTTGGCGTGTTGAGTCTGGCGGCGCTGGCTGGAAATACCTATAATCCGTTTATTTATTTCAGGTTTTAAACAGGAAAGGAACACGGATGAAAAAGAAAGAGATTTTGTGGATTCTTATTTTTGCATTATTATTTGGAAGCCCGTTTGTCAGCTGGTTTTTTCTGAAAAATTCTGTAGATACGCAAAATTATGAAAACCGGGAAGTGACAGAAATGCCGAAAATTTTCCTGGAAGAATATGCGCAATTTCCGCAGCAGTATGAGACGTATTTTAATGATAATATTCCGTGGAGGAATCAGTTGATTTCGTTAAACAGCGGACTGGATTTGTTTGCATTTCGGGACTCCTCCAATGAAAATGTCCTGATTGGAAAAGATGGATGGTTGTTTTTTACAGGAGGGACAAATCCGGTGGAACAGTCGACAGGACAACGACTTTTATCGGAAGATGATCTTGAAAAAATTGCAGGACAGTTGACGCTTGTACAGCGCTGGGTACAGAGCAGGGGAGAGAAATTTATTTTCTTCCTTGCACCGAACAAAGAGACAATTTACCGGGAAAAGCTGCCGGAATCAGAAACAGTTGTTACGGATGAAACGGAGGCGTTTCAGCTGATAAATTATTTGAAAGAGCATACGGATATTTCGGTTGTCTGGCCGTATGAGGAGCTGATGGAAGCCAAAGCAGATAGTGGTATGTGGATTTACAGCAAACTGGATACGCACTGGGGAAATCCCGGAGCTTATATCGGTGCAAAAGCGCTGGCAGAGGAGTTGGGAGTGGAAATGCCGGAGCTTTCGGAAGTGTCTGCAGAGCTATCAGAGATTTCCCGTGGCGATCTTGCAAATATGTTAAATGTCAGCATTCCGAATGGGGATAGGGAATATCAGTTGAGCGGCTATGAAGTTGAGGATGGAAATCAGGGCGAATCGTATATGGAGTTTCATCAGAACAGCGGAAGCAGTCTGAAGCTTGCGATTCGGAGAGATTCTTTCGGGGCGAGACTGTCGAAGGTGTTGCAGCATGCGTTTCAGGATGTTTATGTCGCACAGGGAGAAACGGATCTGATTGATGTAGATGCAGATGTCTTTGTTTATGAACTGGTCGAGCGAAGTCTGGAAAATCCGGATCTGGGGCTGCCTTATTTGTCTGTATTGTCAAACACGGATGAAAACGGCAAAGCAGTTACCCTGAAAGCGGAGTGCGATCTGAATGGCTTTTATATATCGGCGTTCCGGCAGCCGGATGGAACGGATGACTGGCAGGGTGTTTTGATCGGCGAGACGATTTCGCAGGAAGGGACAACATTTGCGGTGCCAGACGGAGAAAACGGAAGACTGCAGATTTATATGTTCCTGGATGCAAACGGGGAAAAACCGGTTCATGAAATGACACTGGAATATTAGGAAATGCTTCCTAATCCGTGAGAAAGATGATATACTGGAGCAACAGCGAGTCAACATGCTTGCATGATTGACGAACGGCGACAGTAGCCCATGAACGAAGTTTATGGGCGGATGGGCGAAAGCCGGTAACGAACGAACAGCCTGCGTAAGCAGGCAAAAAAGCACGTTAGCGCGGGTTCGTGAGTGCACTTTCGGCGACCAAAAAGGAATTTTTATATGAAAAAGAAACTGAATTTACGGGATTTTGCCATCCTGCAGCTTGTCGTGCTGATCTACACCAGTTCCACGGTCATCAGCAAAATCGCGGCGCAGTCCGCGGAGAGCGGAAAAGGATGGACATTTTTGCTGCTCTACGGAGCAGAAATCGGAGTGCTGGGCATCTATGCGCTTTGCTGGCAGCAGGTCATCAAACGGGTGGAACTGTCTGTGGCGTATGCGAATCGGGCGATGGCGCTTTTGTGGTCCCTTTTGTGGGCGGTATTACTGTTCGGGGAGCAGATTACGGTGAAAAAACTCATCGGCGTCGGACTGGTGCTTGCCGGGACGCTGATTATCAACGGAGGAAAGGAGCAGGAAAATCATGATTGATTATCATTACTTCTTTCTGATCGGATCCGTGCTTGTTGCGGCGGTTTCCCAGGTTTTATTAAAAAAAGGTGCCCTGCATCATTATGACAGCTGGATTCGGGAATATTTGAATCCGTGGGTGATCACGGGTTATATTTTGATGTTCGGCTCCGTGTTTTTAAGTATTATGGGACTTCGGGGCGTGGATTTTTTCAACGCCCCTGTCATTGATTCGCTGGGCTATGTATTGGTTCCGGTCTGCGGTGCGGTGTTTTTTCATGAAAAGCTGACTGCTCGCAAATTAGTGGGAATATGCTGCATAGTTCTGGGAATGACTGTGTTCTACCTTTGAGGTCAGCTGCAGCCATTTTGCATAATCGTAGGAGCGGCGCACATCTGCAGTGCAGGCGGCAAGCTCCGCCGGATCACCCAGACGGTCGCGGAAGGCACGTCGGTCTGTCGGGGCGAGATTGACATATTTCAGATAGGAAATCTTGAGTTCATTTAAATGGCCGCGACAGGCGGGACAGTATTTTTTGTGCCCGTTCAGCATGTGGATTCGTTTACAGTGACGGCAATAATGGATGTACATCATAAGCGTAACTCCTTTCTTTTGGGTGACAAAAGTCTTTGTCCGGATAAACATATTGTGCCATTTAGACAAAAAATACACAACGGAAAAACGTTTACAATTTTCGACAGGAAAGCTGGCAGGAGGGAATCAGTGGAGGAACAGCATAAGAAGAAAAAAACGGGAAGTGCCAAAAAAGCGGCTCCCCATGGGATAAAAGACAGAAAGAGCGTATCAGAACAGAAAAAAAAGGCGCAGCGCGCAGAACGTATTCCCGAGCGGAAAAAGTCGAACTGGGACGATGGAGAATTTCTCGACGACTGGGACGAGGTATCCGGCAAAACAGCAGCGCACAGCAATAAGCGCCGCGTGAAAAAGCCTGCCGGAAAAAGCAGTCAGACCTTTCATGAAAAAAGCAGTCAGAACCGCACTGTAAAGCACTCTGCGTCCGCATCGACCGCAGCATCCGGCAGAAACCGAAAACACCGGTCTGCCAGAAAAGAGCCGATGGCGGCGCTGGATATCGCGATTGCTCTGACGGGCGTGCTGGTTTTGGCGGCGGCAGTGTTTACGACATCGATGTATCTGGGACGAAACGAGCAGAATAAGCAGATGGAGGCGGTGGCTGCAGTCGGGAAAAATCTGGAAGCGATCGGGATGTCCGGAGAAGAGGTTCTGTCGGCGGTCGCTGTCGCAGCACAGAACGTCTCGGAGGAGGCTTCTGAAGAAGAGACGACGGAGACGGAAATCGGATATGAGGAAAAGGATCTGGAAGCCAATGTCGACGTTATTTTAAAGCTGTCTTCGATGCAGAAGGATATGAAAATTAAATTCGCGGACAAAAACTCCGGTAAGCTGATAGGAAATCAACCCTTTACCGTAAAGCTGGAGGGCGCGTCGAGCCAGAACGCAAAGGATGACGACAAGGACGGCATAATTTATTTAAAAGACTTAAAAGCAGGCGATTACGTCGTTACCGTGACCGGACCGGATGAAATCAGCGGCAGAAAAGCAGTCGGAATTTCCGGGCGAGTGACGGTAAAGGACAAGATTGAGTATAAAAAGGTCGACGTGACGGACGAGATCAAAAAGGAGTCGGAGATCAACGTGGCGAAAGAGGATACCGCGATTGCACCGGCAGTGGAATCGGTTCTGCAGGATACTGTGGAATGGGTTGAGTCCACCAAAACACCGGCAGGAAACGGACAGGAATATGAAGAGGTCGGCAAGTCCGATATCCCGGAGCCTGCCCAGGCAAGACTTCTGGAGCCGGAGATAAAATACGCATATTTTGCAAAGGAAACGCAGATCGCCGTTTTCGAGCAGCCCAGAGAGGAATCCCCCGCGGAGAGCGAGAACACGCCGCCTTCGGAGAGCGAGTCTTCCTCCGAGAGCGAAAGCACAAAGCCGTCTGAAAGTGAAGGTACAAAGCCTTCGGAGAGCGAATCAGAATCCGGAAGCAGCAAGCCGACGGAAAGCGAGAGCACGAAGCCATCCGAGAGTGAAAGTACAAAGCCTTCGGAAAGCGAATCTGCAACCGAAAGCAGCACTGCAGCGACAGAGCCGACAAAAACGCCGGAAACCAAGCCGGAGGAGGTAAAGGTCAAGAAGATCACGATCTCAGGCTCTGCAACGGTTGAGGTTGGACAGACTGTTTCCCTTTCTGTAACGGTATCGCCGGACAATGCAGCGAACAAGTCCGTTCGCTGGGAAATCGTTTCCGGAAAAGAGTTTGTCTCGGTGGATGATAAGGGAACGGTAAAAGGCGTAAAAGCCGGAGAAGCGAAGATCAAAGCGGTCGCGCAGGACGGCAGCAACGTAGAGAGCGGAATCAGCACCGTGAAGGTGACGGAGAAAAAGACAAACCGCGGCGATACAAAAACCTTATTGAAAGATAAAAACGGCAACCAGCTGTACTGCAAGGACGGGGATACCTATCGTGAGGCAACGACGGCGGATTATTATACCAAAGACAAATTTTACCGCAAAAAAGCGAATGTGGAATATCGGTATACCGGATGGCAGACGATCGACGGAAAACGCTTTTTCTATGACAAAAACGGAACTGCTGTTACCGGCGAACAGGTGATCCAGGGCGTGAAATACACGTTCAATGGGGACGGCAGCTTAAATACGGGAACTGTGATGGGAATTGACATTTCCAAACACAACGGCAATATCGACTGGAACGCAGTCAAAAATTCCGGTGTGCAGTATGTCATCCTGCGCTGCGGCTATCGTGGCTCGGCTTCGGGCGTGCTGGTCGAGGATCAGAAGTTTAAGAGAAATATTCAGGGCGCGACGGCGGCAGGTCTGAAGGTCGGTATTTATTTCTTCAGCCAGGCGGTGAATGAAGTGGAAGCGGTCGAAGAGGCCTCCATGACGCTTTCCCTGATTAAAAATTACAGAATCACTTATCCTGTCTATATTGACGTGGAGAGCGCGAATGGGCGCGCAGACGGAATTTCCAAAGCGGCGCGAACGTCTGTCATCAACGCATTCTGCCAGACGATCCGTAACAGCGGCTACACGCCGGGACTGTATGCGAACAAAAACTGGCTGACGGAAAAGATCAATACAGGCGCCCTTGGCGGCTGCAAGATCTGGCTGGCGCAGTATGTTGCTGCACCGACCTATGGAGGACGTTATGAGATGTGGCAGTATTCGTCGAGAGGGTCGATTGCAGGAATCAAAGGAAATGTTGACTTAAACGTAAGCTATATGGGTTACTGATATTGTGACAAAATTTGATACGGACAGGGCGCTGCAGTCTGCAGGATATCCGTAAACTGCAGCGCGCATTGCCGGGAATGGCGGCAATGCCGTATTTTCCTGTTGGAAAAACACGGAAAATATGGTACACTGGAAAAAAATCAGGATTATGGGATTTTGCGTCCTTTTGCGCAGAATCGAAAAGGAGAAGAGGCATGAGAACCTATCTTGTTACCGGAGGAGCGGGGTTTATCGGTTCCAATTACATTCACTATATGTTCCGCAAGTATGACAACGAAATCCGCATTATCAATGTGGATGCGCTGACCTATGCGGGCAATCTCGAGAACTTAAAGGACATTGAAAACCGCGATAACTATACCTTTGTAAAAGCAAATATCTGCGATAAAGAAGCGATTGCAAAGATCTTTGCAGAAAACGATATTGACCGCGTAGTTCATTTTGCAGCGGAAAGCCATGTAGACAGAAGCATCAGGAATCCCGAGGTATTCGTACAGACCAACGTGCTGGGTACTGCCGTGATGTTAAACTGCGCAAAGAACGCGTGGGAGCTTCCGGACGGCACCTTTAAGCCGGGCAAGAAATTCCTGCATGTTTCGACGGATGAAGTATACGGCTCTTTGAGCGAAGACGGCGGCTATTTCTATGAGACAACCCCCTATGCACCCCACAGCCCGTATTCTGCCAGCAAGGCAGGATCTGATATGCTTGTAAAAGCGTATATGGATACCTATCATTTCCCTGCAAATATCACAAACTGCTCTAATAACTACGGCCCTTACCAGTTTCCGGAAAAGCTGATTCCGCTGATCATCAACAATGCGCTGCACGGCAAGAAGCTTCCGGTATACGGCGACGGCAAGAACGTCCGCGACTGGCTGTATGTCGAAGACCACGCAAAGGCCATCGACATGGTGCAGGAGCAGGGCAGACTGTTCGAAACCTACAATGTAGGCGGTCATAACGAAAAACAGAACATTCAGATCATCGAAATCATTATCGAGACCCTGCAGGAGATGCTTGCAGACGACGATCCGCGCAAGGCGCTTGTCAGCAAGGATCTGATTACCTATGTAGCAGACCGTAAGGGACACGACAGAAGATACGCGATCGCTCCCGATAAGATCAAGGAAGAGATCGGCTGGTATCCGGAGACGATGTTCAAAGAAGGCATCAAAAAGACCATTGCATGGTACTTCGAGCATGAAGACTGGATGGAGCGCGTAACCAGCGGCGACTACCAGAAATATTATAACGAAATGTACAAAGCCTGAGAAATTTCCGGACTGCCGGGAGGAAAATGCCGGACAGACCGAGAAAAACAGGGCTTTGTATACCAGAATGGGGACGGCGCGCGACACCGTTCCCCTTTTGGCGCATCTGGGCAGGAGCGCACGGCAGTAGAACAGTGCCGCCGGAGCGATCCTGTAAAGCAAAATGTTTTTCATACAGGCGAATGAACGCATAGGAATGGAGGAATCTATGAAAGGTATCATTCTTGCAGGCGGCTCCGGAACCCGCCTTTATCCGCTGACCAAGGCGGTATCCAAACAGATTATGCCGGTTTACGACAAACCGATGATTTATTATCCACTCTCCACACTGATGCTGGCGGGCATCCGGGAGATTCTGATTATTTCCACGCCCAGGGATCTGCCTGCTTTTAAAGAACTGTTCGGTACAGGCGAGCAGTTGGGACTTTCGATGTCCTATGCGGTTCAGGAGACGCCCCGCGGACTGGCAGACGCATTTTTGATCGGCGCGGATTTCATCGGAAACGACAGCGTTGCCCTCGTTCTGGGCGACAATATTTTCTATGGACAGAGCTTTTCCAGAGTGCTGCGTCAGGCAGCGGAGCGGGAAAAGGGTGCGACGATTTTCGGCTATTTTGTCCGCGATCCCAGAGAATATGGCGTGGTGGAATTCGATGAAAACGGCAAAGCGCTTTCCATCGAGGAAAAGCCGGAGCATCCCAAGAGCAACTACGCAGTTCCCGGACTGTATTTTTATGATAACGACGTTGTGGAAATCGCCCGCAACGTAAAGCCGTCTGCAAGAGGCGAGATTGAAATCACTTCGATCAACAACGAATATCTGCGCAGAGGGACGCTGATGGTGGAGACGCTGGGCAGAGGCTTTGCATGGCTCGATACCGGCAACCACGATGCACTGCTGGATGCGGCAGATTTCGTCGCAGCGGTACAGAAGCGTCAGGGCATGTACATTTCCTGCATTGAGGAAATCGCGTTCCGCAGAGGTTTTATCGATAAACAGCAGCTCTTAAAGCTTGCGGAGCCGCTGATGAAGACCAACTATGGCAAATATCTCGTAGAGGTCGCAAACGGACTTTAAAAACGGAACAGGAGAATAGAAAAATGGGAAAAATTTCAGTAGAAACATGTCATATCGAAGGTCTTAAGGTGATCACCCCCCAGGTGTTCGGCGACGCCCGCGGCTACTTCATGGAGACTTATAACTACAACGATTACAAGGAAGCCGGCATCGATCAGGTTTTCGTACAGGACAATCAGTCCGCATCCAAAAAAGGCGTTCTGCGGGGGCTTCATTTCCAGATCAATTACCCCCAGGACAAGCTGGTGAGAGCGATTCGCGGCGAAGTGTTTGACGTTGCGGTTGACTTACGTCCCGGCTCCAAAACCTATGGTCAGTGGTACGGTGTGCTGCTTTCCGAAGAGAACAAAAAGCAGTTCTTTATCCCCAAGAATTTCGCACACGGCTTTGTAGTGCTGTCGGATTATGCGGAATTTGCCTATAAGTGCACCGACTTCTATCATCCCAACGACGAAGGCGGTCTGGCATGGAACGATCCCCAGATCGGCGTGGAATGGCCGATTCCGGAAGGAATGGAACTGACCTTGTCTGACAAAGATAAAAAGTGGGGCTCTTTTGCCGAATTTACAGAAAGCAGAAATAAATGAAGAGACTGAATAAAAAAACAGGAATCGCCATATTCACTGCGGTGATGGCGATTCTTGCCGTTATTATCCTTGTTTATCATAATCCCCTTGCCAATCCGCAGGATGAGCTGCTGAAAAAAGTGATTGCCTGCGTGCTGATCGTGGCGGCGGTCATTGCCTTTATCCGGTTATACGATAAGATCACGGTACTGCCGGTGGAATTATACCAGAACCGCAGGCTGATCTGGAAACTGGCAAAGAGCGATTTCAAAAAGCGCTACGCAGGCTCTTATATGGGAGCGTTCTGGGCGATGGTGCAGCCGGTCATCACAGTTGCGATGTACTGGGTTGTTTTCGTGATTATTTTCCCGAACCGGACTGGTTATGCCTCCGGAGGCGTAGAAGGTGTTCCGTATATCCTGTTTCTGACAGCGGGACTGGTGCCCTGGTTTTATTTTTCCGAAGCTCTGACCAGCGCAATGGTATCGCTGCTGGAATATAATTACCTGGTAAAAAAAGTCGTATTCAAAATCAGTATCCTGCCGATTATCAAGATTATTGCAGCGACATTTATTCATGCGTTTTTCGTGCTGGTTTTACTGATCGTGGCAGCATTGAACGGCTATTATCCGAGCCTGTATACACTGCAGGTATTTTATTACAGCTTCTGCATGTTCGTTTTTGTACTGGCACTCAGTTATACGACCTGCTCGGTTGTCATCTTTTTCAGGGATCTGCAGTCCATTGTCAATATCTTTCTGCAGGTCGGTATGTGGGCAACTCCGGTGCTGTGGAATATCAATGATTTTCCGATGAAGCTTCAGATGATCGTGAAAATCAATCCGCTTGTATACATTGTGGAGGGCTACAGAAGCGCTGTATACGGAAAACAGTGGTTCTGGGAGGATTTTTACTCCACGGTTTATTTCTGGATTATCACGGTGGTGCTGTTTGGCATTGGTGCGCTGATTTTCAAGAAACTCAAGATTCATTTTGCGGATATCATGTAAAGGAAAACTGGTTATGGAACAAAAAGAACTGGCAATTCATGTGGACAGGGTGAGCAAAGTATACAAGCTGTACCGCAGAAACCGGGATCGTCTGATCGAATCCCTGGGACTGACAAAAAAGAAACTTTCCACGCCGCATTACGCATTAAAGGATGTCAGTCTGGACATTTATAAAGGAGAGACTGTCGGCATTATTGGCACGAACGGCTCCGGCAAATCGACGATTTTAAAGATTATCACCGGCGTATTACATGAGACGAGCGGCACTGTGCAGGTAAACGGCAGAATTTCCGCCTTGCTGGAGCTGGGCGCAGGCTTTAACATGGAATACAACGGCATCGAAAATATTTATCTGAATGGAACGATGATCGGTTTTTCTGAAAAAGAAATTGATGAAAAGCTGCAGGATATCCTGGATTTTGCGGATATCGGGGACTATGTGTACCAGCCGGTAAAGACCTATTCCAGCGGTATGTTTGTCCGACTGGCATTTGCAGTTGCCATCAATATCGACCCGGAAATCCTGATCGTCGATGAGGCGCTTTCGGTTGGTGACGTATTTTTCCAGGCAAAATGCTATCGAAAATTCGAGGAATTCAAGAAAAAAGGCAAGACGATCCTGTTCGTCAGCCACGATCTGAGCGCGATCAGTAAATACTGCGACCGTGCGATTCTGTTAAATCAGGGCGTAAAGCTCGGAGAAGGCTCGCCCAAAGACATGATCGACGCCTACAAGCAGGTGCTGGTGGGACAGTACGAAACGCCTAAGGCTGGCGTGGATGTACCTGACCTGACGGCGGACGGGGATGTTCGGGCGGCGCTTGACAAACAGAAAAAGAAGCAGGAAGCGGCGCGCATGGGCGTCAACCCGGAGACACTGGAATACGGCACGAAGCAGGCGGAAATTGTTTCGTATTACATTACGGACAAAAACGACGTGCAGACGACCGCAATTTTAAAGGGCGACGAATTCACGATGCATATGAAGGTGAAAATCGGTCAGGATCTTCCGGCACCGATCTTTGCTTTTTCCATCAAAAACATCAAGGGCGTGGAGATCACGGGAACGAACACGATGTTTGAAAAGACGTTTCTGGAGAGCGTAAAGGCGGGTCAGGTGCTGGAAATTACATTCCGCCAGAAGATGCGCCTGCAGGGCGGTGACTATCTCATATCCCTGGGTGTGACAGGGTATGAAAAAGATACGTTTAAAGTGTATCATCGTCTTTATGACGTGCTGAATATTACGGTCGTGTCCGACAAGGATACAGTGGGCTATTTTGATATGGAATCTCAGGTTGAGGTGAAGGAGATTTAACGTATGCAGACAGGCAGGACAGAGAAGATCGGGAATGTTGTGCTGGATTATTCCCATTATCCGGAACAGGATTTTTACTGCGACGGAGCGTCGGAGGATGCACTTTTGGAGCTGGTAAAAACAATCCCGCCCCGGGAATATCCCCAGGAAATCTATAAAGCGGCGAGCTGGGAGGTGCTTTACCACCTTTCAGACCTGCGGGAAAATATCGTCGGATGGCTGCCTGTTGACAAAAGCATGAAGGTGCTGGAAATCGGTTCCGGCTGCGGCGCGATTACGGGAAGCCTCGCACAGAAGGCAGGCAGCGTAACCTGCGTCGACCTTTCGAAAAAACGCAGCTTGATCAACGCTTATCGCCATCAGGACTGCGATAACGTAACGATCCATGTGGGCAACTTTTCGGACATCGAGCCGGATCTGCCAACGGATTATGATTTTGTCTGTCTGATCGGCGTGTTCGAATACGGGCAGAGCTATATCGGCGGAAAAACCCCCTTTCACGATTTCTACCGGATTATCAAAAAACATGTGAAATCCGATGGACATATCGTGATTGCGATAGAGAATAAGCTTGGTTTAAAATATTGGGCGGGGTGCCGGGAAGACCACGTCGGCACGTTTTTTTCAGGCCTGGAGGATTACCCTCAGGGCGGTGCGGCTCGCACCTTTTCCCGGAGCGGTCTGGAAAAAATCCTGAAAGAATGCGGTGAGACGGAATATCATTTCTACTACCCTTATCCGGATTATAAATTTATGACGACGCTGTACTCCGACCGGTATCTGCCGAAAGTCGGAGAACTATCTAATAACATACGAAATTTCGACCGCGACCGGATGCTGCTGTTCGACGAAAAAAAGGTGTTCGACATGCTCATCCGCGAGGGACTGTTTGGACAGTACAGCAATTCGTTCCTCGTGATGACAGGCCCCATGACGGATATTGTATACAGCCGTTTTTCCAACGACAGGGCGGAGCATCTGAGCATCCGCACGGATATTCTGGAAAAGGACGGAAAACACACTGTCCGCAAATATCCGGCAGCCTCAGCTGCTGCGGCACATATTGAAGCCCTGGCAGAAAATGAATGCGTCTTCACAGAACGGTTTAAAGGCAGCACCCTCTCAGTCAACCGTCTGGAGCTGAAACGGAATCCGGATGGATTGCCCTTTGCGGAAATCGAATATCTCGAAAATAGCCGGACATTGGAAGAGCTGCTGGATGAGTGCTTACAGAACAATGACGAAGCCGGTTTTGATAAGCTGTTTGACCGTTACTGCAAAATCGCAGCGTGGAAAGCGGAGGGGACGAAGCAGGATTATGACCTGACCTTCCCGAATATCTGCGTACAGGGTGATATCTGGACGATGATCGATTACGAGTGGACGACAGACAAGCTGACGCCGCAGCAGATCATCAGCCGGGCATTGAACTGCTATGGTCAGGAGGATCCGGTTCGGATGGAGCATCCGATTGTGAAAAAGCATCTGGAAGCCCTCGGCATCGGCAAAGAGCAGATGCGGGAGCTTTCGGAAAAAGAGCTGGCGTTCCAGCACTTTGTCCTGCAGGAAAAGGACGGGCGGAGCCGGACGGCTCTTGGGCAGCTTCGGCATCTGATCGGCAACCGTGCTGTGCCGTATCAGGAATTTTTCGCCCGGGCGGACCGCAAAAAGGTGCAGGTATTTGAAGACTTCGGCGCAGGATATACACCGGAGCATTCTTATTATCAATATGATGCATATGAGGCGGACGATCTGATCAACGCCAGGATCATCTGCAAAGCAGGTACAAAAGCGATTCGCTTAGATCCTGCGGAGCTGCCGTGTCTGGTACAGATTCATGGAATCGAATGGCGCGGAAAAGCGCTGACGCGGGCACAGCTGGATCAGTGCCTGTCGACGAACGGACAGGTGCTTGCAGATACCCCGTCCCATGTTCCGACGGTACTGTTTGAAACAGGAGATCCGAACATCAGCGTTCGGCTGGATTGTCTGGACAACGAGGCGACGGATGGCGAAGCGCTGATCATCCGGGCACAGATCGCATGGCTGTCGGCGGAAATGCTGCAGGATATTCAGGCGCGCCTGGCGGCAGCGGCAAGGAGGAAAGGTTTTTGGTTTCAAAGATAAAAGAAACAATTCAGGATAATCTGGTAAAGAGAAGATACCGATGGTATCAGGAGCAGATTCAGAAACAGACGCTCACCTATGACGAGTGGATTCGGGAAAAGGAAGCCCAGGAGGACGAGACACTGCGCGCAGAGAACAGGGTAGAGCACGCGGAGGTGATCTCCTACGATGAGTGCCGTGCGGATTTTGATGTGCGTCGGTATGCCCACGGCGCGACGCCGGCGGACGTCCTGATTTTCCACGCGCCGGACGCAAGCCCGGACACGAGAGGTATTTCACATGTGCTCAGCTGGTTTGAAGCCCATCCCGAAACGGTGATCGCCTACGCGGACGAGGATGAAATCGACGAAGCCGGTAAGCGCAAAAATCCCTGGCTGAAGCCGGACTGGTCGCCGGATACACTGATGTCCTGCTTTTATTTCGGCGGATTCTTTGCGGTGCGCAGACAGGCGATGGAGAACTGTCCGTGGCTGGCAGATGAGAACCCACTGCGCAACCTTTATGACCTGGTGCTGCGCCTGACGGAAATCGAGAATGGAACTGCGCATATCGACAGCGTGCTGTTTCATCATGAAAAAATCGAAGTCTGGGGTATGGAAGAGACGTATGATGATCTGAAAAAGGCGGCATATGTAAGAAGAGGCTGGCCTCTTACGCCCTCCGGGAAGGTTTCGATCATCATCCCGACCAAGGATCATCCCCATATTTTATCGAATTGCATTCATTCTGTCCTGGAAAGTGGAAACTACCGGGATTTTGAGATCATCGTTGTGGATAACGGAAGCAATGAACAAAACCGTGCAAGAATTGAACGGATGCGCGACATGTTGAACGAGGATTTCCGGTTCGTTTATCACTATGAACCGATGGAGTTCAATTTTTCCAAAATGTGCAACCTTGGCGTGTCCCTGGCGACCGGCGATTACATCCTGTTATTGAATGATGATATCGAAATTACGCAGGACAACTGGCTGGAAAAGCTGATGGAAAAGGCGGTTCTGCCTCACGTCGGCGCGGTGGGCGCAAAGCTGATCTATCCGGGCACGGAGATCATTCAGCACGCGGGCATCACCAACATTCATCTGGGGCCTGCACACAAGCTGCAGTTCCGCTCCGATGCGCTGGAATTTTATTTCGGGCGCAACCGCATGGCGATGGATGTCCTGGGTGTAACCGGAGCCTGCCTTCTGGTGAAAAAAAGCATTTACGATCAGGCGCAAGGACTGTCTGAGAACCTGCGTGTCGCGTTCAACGACGTGGAATTCTGCTATCATGTATATGAAATGGGCTATTACAACGTGGTACGCAACGACGTGACGCTGACGCATCATGAATCCTTAAGCCGCGGTGCGGACGACAGCACGGAAAAGCTGCGCCGCCTGCATCAGGAACTGAATTTGCTCTATGAACTGCACCCGTCCCTATACGGAACCGACCCGTTCTATCACAGATATCTGGTAAAGGATGTGCTGGATGCGGAATTTTATACGGGCTGCCGTTATGATTTTGACAAAAGAGTGGAAAAAGTTTCCCCTGAGAAGATCGAGGGTGTTCTGGAACCACAGTGGCATAACGAGGTGCTGCGCATTGGTGTGGAGTTCGCCGGGGACATGGGGCGCTGGCAAAGGGGCACTGCAGGAGCAGGAACTGGCGACTGGATGATCCAGGGCTGGACGTGGGCACTGCAGGTTGATAACTGCCGGTACGATTTTTCCCTGTTGTTAAAGAAGGTGGAGACCGGCTATATTGCGCCCGGCTCCAGTACGGAAGCGATTCCTGAGGATCGGGGCGAGGTCTGGAGGATTCCCTGTACGAGGCAGTTCCGCCCGGATATCGACGAAAATCTGCACGGAATTGTCCATACCGAGCTGCCGGGCGTGTGCGTGACCTTCGATCGGGACAGCCTGCCGGAGGGAGACTACCTGATCGGCTTTTTGTGGGAAGATACCTGCTCGCGGCAGAAGCTTTACCGCTTCAGTCCGGAAATGCTTACAGTGAGGAAATAATAAAATCATGGAAGAAAAAAAGGACTATCAGGACGCTTACGAGAAAGAACATTATAAAGCCGTTTATCTGGCAAACCGGGTCGCTGAGCTGGAAGATCAGGTGGACGATCTGCAGTTCAAATTGAACCGCATCAAAAACAATCCGATCTGGAAAGCGTCCGGCCCTGCCAGAAAGTGCATGCATTTTGTGATCCGCCAGAAGGACCGTTTGAAAAATTGCGGCAGCCTGTCGGGCGTGATTGCAAAGGTGCGCTATAAATCCTGGGAAAAGAAGGCGATGACCCATTACGGCACCCAGAGCTTCCCGTCCGCAGAGGAAAGACAGAAGCAGGAGGCGGCTGTCTTTGAACGGATGCCAAAGATCAGTATTCTTGTTCCGCTGTGGAACACGCCGGAAAGCTTTTTAACCGAGATGATCGGCTCCGTTCAGTGGCAGACCTACAAAAACTGGGAGCTGTGTCTGGCGGACGGTTCGGACGATGCGCACGCCTATGTCGGTGAATACTGCAAAAGGCTGGCGGCGCAGGATTCGAGAATCGTTTATCAGAAGCTTGCCAAAAACGAGGGCATTTCGGGCAACACGAACGAATGCTATAAGCTTGCATCCGGCGAGTTTATCGGGCTGTTTGACCACGACGATATTCTGCATCCCTGCGCACTTTACGAGTATGTAAAGGCGATCAACGAAAAGGATGCGGACTTTATTTACTGTGATGAGGCGACGTTTAAGAGCCCGGACATCAACAAGATGATCACGATGCACTTCAAGCCGGATTATGCGATCGACAACCTGCGCGCGAACAACTATATTTGTCATTTCAGCGTATTTTCCAGAGAGCTGTTGGATGGCACGGAGCTGTTTCGGACAAAATTTGACGGCAGCCAGGATCATGACATGATTCTGCGCCTGACGGACAATGCGAAGCATATCGTCCATGTGCCGAAGCTTCTGTATTATTGGCGTTCCCATGCAGGCAGTGTTGCGGGCAATATCGAGGCAAAGCCTTACGTGGTCGAAGCGGCGAGAGGCGCGGTTGCGGATCATTTGCGCAGACACGGCTTCAAAAACTTTACAATTACGAGCACTCGTGCGTTTGAGACGATTTTTAAAATCAGTTATGAAATTATCGGGGAACCGAAAATTTCTATCATTATTCCGAATAAGGATCATGTGGAAGATCTGCGCCGCTGTATCAGCTCCATTGTGGAAAAATCGACCTGGGAAAACTACGAGATCATTGTCGTGGAGAACAACAGCGAGACGAAGGAGATTTTTTCCTACTATGACGAGCTGCAGAATAATCCGCAGATCCGAGTGGTGACTTACGAGGGCAAGTTTAATTATTCGAAAATCAACAATTTCGGCGTCTCTCTTGCGACCGGAGACTATGTGCTGTTGTTAAACAATGATACGCAGGTAATTACGATCAACTGGATGGAAGAGCTTCTGATGTATGCGCAGCGCCCGGATGTCGGCGCAGTCGGCGGAAAGCTTTACTATGGGGATAAAACGATCCAGCATGCGGGCGTCGTGATCGGACTTGGCGCGCATCGGACGGCAGGACATGTGCATTACCGCCAGAAGCGGGAAAATTTAGGATACATGGGACGTCTGTGCTATGCGCAGGACATGACGGCAGTAACCGGAGCATGTCTTTTGGTGAAAAAATCGCTCTATGAGCGGGTCGGTGGTCTGGACGAGAGCTTTGAAATTTCATTAAACGATGTGGACTTCTGTTTGAAGCTGCGCAAGGCTGGTTATCTGAACGTCTTTACGCCCTTTGCCGAGCTGTATCATTTCGAATCGATTTCGAGAGGATTAGACGATCAGGGAGAAAAAGCAAAACGGTATAACGAAGAGTCCGAACGCTTCCGCAACAAATGGAAAGCTGAGCTGGAAGCCGGAGATCCTTATTTCAACCCGAATTTTTCGTTAGATAAATCTGACTTTTCTTTACGGGTCTGAAAAAATAGTGTATACTGACTTAAAGAAGATGCACTGCAGCCAAGGGAAGACTGACAGGCAGGGACGTAAGAGACGGCAGGCATCAGAAAAGATGGAGGTAGCAAAAGCGATGAATTACATGGATCAGTACAAATTCTGGCTGGAGGATTCCTACTTTGATGAAGGAACCAAGGAAGAGCTCCGCAAAATTGCAGATAATCAGGCGGAGATTGAAGATCGTTTTTACAAGGATCTGGCGTTTGGTACCGGCGGTCTGCGCGGTGTGATCGGAGCCGGAACCAACCGGATGAATATTTATACTGTCAGAAAAGCAACACAGGGTCTGGCAAACTACATTTTAAAGCAGGGCGGCGCTGAAAAGGGCGTTGCAATTGCATACGACAGCCGTTATTATTCTCCTGAATTTGCAGATGAGGCTGCACTGTGCATGGCTGCAAACGGCATTAAGGCGTATGTATTCGATGAACTCCGTCCGACACCTGAGCTGTCCTTTGCACTGCGTACCTTAGGCTGTATTTCCGGTATCGTTGTAACGGCGAGCCACAATCCTCCGGAATACAACGGCTACAAGGTTTACTGGGAGGACGGTGCACAGGTAACTGCCCCCAAGGATCATGAGATCATCGACGAGGTAGAGCATGTAACCGATTTCCATACGGTAAAAACCATGTCCAAGGACGATGCCATCGAAGCCGGTCTGTATCAGTACATCGGCGAAGAAATCGACGTTGCCTACATGGAAGAGTTAAAGAAACAGATCATCCATCCTGAAATTATCAAAGAAGTAGCGGATGAACTGAAAATCGTTTACACACCGTTCCATGGTACCGGCAACAAGCCCGTCAGAAGAATTCTGGCTGAGCTGGGCTTCAAGCACGTTTATGTTGTTCCTGAACAGGAACGTCCCGATCCTGCATTTACGACGCTGGATTACCCGAACCCTGAAGATCCCAAGGCATTTACCCTGGCATTAAAGCTTGCAAAGAAGGTGGACGCAGACATCGTTCTGGCTACTGACCCGGATGCAGACCGTCTCGGCATTTATGCAAAGGATTCCAAGACCGGCGAGTACATGTCCTTCACCGGCAACATGTCCGGCATGCTGATTGCAGAGTACATCCTGCGCGAGCGCACCGCTACCAACCGGATGCCGGTTGATCCTGTTATGGTATCCACCATCGTTACGACCAACATGGCAGCAGCGATTGCAGCAGATTATAACGTAGAATTAAGAGAAGTCCTGACCGGCTTTAAGTATATCGGCGAGCAGATCAAATGGATGGAGCAGGCTGGGAAAGGCCACTATGTATTCGGTCTGGAAGAGTCCTACGGCTGTCTGGCAGGCACCCATGCAAGAGATAAGGATGCGATTGTTGCAGTAATGTGTCTGTGTGAGACTGCTGCATGGTGCAAGAAACACGGCATGACCTGCTGGGATCAGATGCTTGCACTGTATGAGAAATATGGCTACTACAAAGAAACCCAGTATGCTATTACTCTGAAGGGAATCGACGGCGCAGCCCAGATCTCCGCAATGATGGATAAGCTTCGCAGCAATCCTCCGAAGAATTTCGGCGACCTGCAGGTTGTAGAGATGCGCGACTACGATAAGGATCAGGTTAAAGATATGGCAACCGGCGCGGTTCGCCCGACCGGACTTCCCAAGTCCAACGTTCTGTACTTTGAACTGACCAACAATTCCTGGTGCTGTGCACGTCCTTCCGGAACCGAGCCCAAGATCAAATTCTATATGGGCGTAAAGGGAACCAGCCTGGAGGATGCACAGACAAAGGTTGACAAGCTGACCGCTGACCTGAAGGCAATTCTGTAAAAGAAAAAGCCGCAGCACCAGCAGCGTATTTTGCAGCGAAAATGCAGCATGCGCTCTGGCATAGGGGGTATATCACGAATCAAAAGGACACGGCGCGTGCCCGGTGTCGGAGTTTTCCGGCACTTGGGCACGCGCAGGCGTCTGTAGCAGGAAAAGGAGTTCGACGGATGTCTGTTTTTTCCCTATCCAATCTGAAAAAAACCTGGTATTATCTGCAGAAAAACGGAATCAGAAATGCCGTGTGGGCGGTGTTGGAGCGGATTGGGCAGGAACAGGAGGTCTATACCTGGCAGGAGCCGGACGAAAAGACACTTTCGTTCCAACGGGAGCAATCTGCTTCTTTACGCATCAGTATCGTCGTTCCGGCATACCGGACGAAAAAAGAGCATCTTGAAGAGATGCTTAACAGCGTGTCGAGGCAGTCGTATCCGCACTGGGAGCTGATTGTAGCAGATGCGGGCGGCACGGCAGAGTCTGTACAGGCCTGGGCAAAAAAGAACGGAATCTGTCTGCGGGAAGCGGCAGATGCATCAAATCTTGCAGAATGGAAGGATCAGAGCATCGTGCTCTGCACCCTTTCCGAAAACAAAGGAATTTCCGCCAATACGAACGCAGGAATTGAACTTGCGGCGGGAGACGCGGTCGGTCTGCTGGATCACGACGATCTGCTGACTGCGAATGCGCTCTGGGAGATGGCGGATTGTCTGGAAAAAGAAAAAAAGCGCGGAAAACAAAAGCTTGTGCTGTTTTCCGATGAAGATAAATGCGACGGAGCGGCGAGCCGCTTCTATGAGCCGAATTTCAAGCCGGATTTTGACGGGGAATTGCTTTTGACCAACAATTATATCTGTCATTTTACGGTGATCGAAACGGCATTTTTGAAAGAATTAAAGCTGCGCAGCGGATTTGACGGGGCGCAGGATTACGATCTGGTGCTGCGGGCGTATGCGGCAGGCGGACAGTTTGTGCATGTGCCGAAGGTGCTGTACCACTGGCGCTGCCATGAAGCGTCTACGGCGTCGAACCCGCAGAGCAAGCGCTATGCTTACGAGGCGGGGCAGCGTGCGCTGGAAGATTATTGTCTTCGAAAAGGCTGGAAGGCGACAGTGAGCGGGCTGAAACATCTTGGCTTTTATCGGGAAGACTATGAAGACAGTGTATTTTGCCAGCGCCCGGAAATCGGGATTTGGGCAAAGCCTCTGCCGGGCGGCAGGGATATTTTTGGCATCCGGCATCCGAAAGGCTTCCTGGTGAGCGGACTGTATGAAAACGACGGTTCGATGCGGTATGCAGGGCTTCGGAAAGGATATTCCGGACCGATGCACCGTGCAGCGCTGCAGCAGAGCGCACCGGCAGCCGACCTGCGCAGCATGGAGGTTTGCAGCGCATTAAAGGAGCGTTACGCGCAGACGATAGCGGAATTAAAAGAAGCCTGCCAGGGGCTTCCGACGGCAGCGCAGGAAACAAAGATCCTTCAAAAGAGTATGGAATTTTGTAAAGAAGCGACAGCGGCAGGGTATGGGATTTTATGGGATCCGCAGGCGTAAGCCGCAGATAGAGCGCACCGCGGCAGGCGGCTTTGTTGCTGCGTAGGCAGGCGATCTGCGCTCTGAGGCTCTCCCTCGCGCGGACGGCAAACACAGGAAACATGAGGAGCAAAATCGGTGGATGAAAACGACCGTGGTAATACCGAACTATAACGGAAAACATTTTCTGCAGGACTGTCTGGGCAGCCTGCTTCAGAGCACAGTGGAAATCGCCGTGATCGTTGTGGATAACGGGTCGACGGACGGAAGTGTTTCGTGGATACAGGAGCATTTTCCAGAGGTGAAGCTGATCTGTTTTTCGGAAAATAAGGGTTTTTGTACGGCAGTCAATACCGGAATTGAAGCTGCTGCTACACCGTATGTTTTTCTTTTAAATAACGATACAAAAACCGATCGCTTCTGTCTGGAACGTCTGGAAAGGGCAATGGAAGCGGATGGGAAGATTTTTTCAGTCGGGGCGAAGATGCTTTCGATGAAGGAACCGGAGCTTGTCGATACGGCGGGGGATCTGTACTCGGCATTTGGCTGGGCGTATGCGATTGGCAAAGGAAGGCCTTCTTCCAATTACACAGCGCCAAAGCGCGTTTTTTCCAATTGTGCAGGGGCGGCGCTCTACCGCAAGGCACATCTGGAGCTGATCGGAGGGTTTGACGAGCTTCATTTTGCATACCTGGAAGATGTGGATATCGGATACCGGGCGCAGATTTTCGGGCTGAAAAATGTCACAGAGCCGGCTGCAGTCGTCTATCACGCGGGGAGCGGTTCTACCGGTTCGCGGTACAATGCGTTTAAGGTGACACATTCTTCGAGAAACAATATTTATCTGATCTATAAAAATATGCCGCTGCTGCAGCTGATCCTGAATCTGCCGTTTTTGCTGGCGGGATTTTTGATGAAACAGCTGTTTTTTATGAAAAAAGGATTTGGAGCGACTTACGCAAAAGGAATCCGGGCGGGAATCTGTCTGTCTGCTTCGAAAGAGGGACGCGCGCATAAGGTCCCCTTTGCAGGACGAAATTTGCTGCATTATTGCAGTTTGCAGTTACAGCTGTGGGTCAACCTGTTTCGGCGTGTGTGAGCGGTGACTGTGGGTGTACACAAGTGTTACGGTTTGCCTGCGCGATTCGTAAAAATCCTTGTGCTTTGTTGGAAGGTATTGTATACTACATTTTGAATATGGGGACGAGCCGTAATGATAAAGGATAATCAACGTTATTTGAACCGGCTTCATGTTGTTGTAGATGCCGTGGTTACAGCAGCTTCCTATCTGTTGGCCTGGTGGCTGATGTTCGGGAGCCGCTTTGCAGATAAAGAAATAGGTGTACTGGACATGGGCATATATTTTTCCGCCCTTTATTTTGTTGTGCCCGGTTATCTGATCCTTTATTACTGGAACAAATTGTATACGCCGAAGCGTGTACAACGCCCGGAAAATGAAATACTGAATATTATCAGGGCGAATCTGATCGGAATTATCCTGTTTCTTGCAGGGTTATACCTTGCCAACTCCATCGACCGCGAGCTGCAGCATTTTTCCCGCGGCATGCTGGCATTATTTGCTATCATCAATACGATTTCGGGAATTCTGGTGCGTGCGCTGATCCGTAGAATCCTGCATCTGATGCGCAAACGCGGTTATAATTTGAAGCACATTTTGCTGGTGGGGTATTCTCGTGCGGCGGAAGCCTATATCGACCGGATTATCGCCAATCCCCAGTGGGGCTATATGGTGCGGGGCATTCTGGACGATAATGTGCCGAGAGGCGCGGTTTACAAGGGAGTCAAGGTGCTTGGTTCCATCGATAACCTGCCCTTTATCCTGCCGGAAAACAAACTGGATGAGATCGCTGTGACCCTTGCGCTGCAGGACTACGACCGTCTGGAAGAGATTGTCAATCTCTGTGAAAAATCCGGCGTGCATACGAAGTTTATTCCGGACTATAACAGCCTGATTCCGGGCAAGCCTTATACGGAGGATCTTGGCGGACTGCCGGTCATCAACATCCGTTATGTCCCGCTGAGCAACACCTTAAATGCGGTTGCAAAGCGCGCTGTGGATATTTTCGGTTCGCTTTGCGGATTGATAGTGACGTCGCCGCTTCTTTTGATCGTAGCAATTTTGATCCGTGCGACGAGTAAGGGACCGATTATTTTCAGTCAGGAAAGAATCGGACAGCACAATCATGCGTTTAAAATGTACAAATTCCGTACAATGTATGTTCAGGACACCACGGAAGAAAAGAAGGGCTGGACGACGAAAAACGATCCCCGCGTCACAAAGGTGGGGCGGATTCTGCGCAAGACCAGCATTGATGAGCTGCCGCAGCTGTTTAATATCCTGATCGGGGATATGAGTCTGGTAGGTCCCAGACCGGAGCGCCCGCAGTATGTTGAGAAGTTTAAGGAAGAGATTCCGCGTTATATGATCAAGCACCAGGTTCGTCCGGGGCTGACCGGCTGGGCGCAGATCAACGGCTACCGGGGAGATACGTCGATTCGCAAACGAATTGAGTATGACATTTATTATATTGAAAACTGGAGCATGAGCTTTGATTTCAAAATCATGTTTTTAACTATTTTTAGAGGATTTATCAACGAAAACGCGTATTGATTTAGATGCGTGAAAAAACACAAGGAGAGGAAAACATGTCAACAGGTACAAATAGCTCTAAGAGAGCACCGCAGAGAAGTGGCAGTTCCAGCAGCAGAAAAAAGATGTCTGCGAAGAGGCGTAAGGCAAAACAGAGAAGAAGAATCATCTTCTTTGCAGTGGAAATCGTAGCGTTGATCGTTTTACTGATTGCGATTGTCGGCGTCAATATGGTAACGAAGATTGACAAGATCAAGATCAATGAAGAAGATATTGTGGTAAACCCGCAGGTAGAAAATAATAAGGAAATGAAAGGCTACCGTAATATCGCACTGTTTGGTGTGGATTCCAGAAAGGGCAAGCTCGGCAAGGGCTCCCGTTCCGACACAGTCATGATCGCATCTATCAATCAGGACACCGGAGACGTCAAGCTGGTTTCCGTTTACCGCGATACCTACTTAAATCTCGGAACGGACAGCTACAATAAAGCGAATGCGGCATATGCGCAGGGCGGTCCGGAGCAGGCGATCAACATGCTGAATATGAACTTTGACCTGGATATCACAGAATATGTGACAGTGGGCTTTGATGCGCTGATCGAGACCATTGACGAGCTGGGCGGCATAGACATTGACGTGCACGATAACGAAATCGACCATCTGAACAACTATCAGCGAAGCATGTTCGTAGAAAATGAAAATGATGCGCTGAACGAGAACATCGTAAAGGTTACGCATTCCGGTATGCAGACGCTGAACGGTCTGCAGGCAACCGCATATTGCCGTATCCGCTATGTCGGCGATGACTTCGGCCGTGCAGAGCGTCAGCGGAAAGTGCTGATGGCATGTATGGATAAGGCAAAGACCATGAGTCCGACTACTCTGGTATCGATCCTGAACAAGGTGATGGAAAATGTATACACCAACCTGGATGTGACGGAAATGGCTTCCATCCTGTCCGACGTTGCAAACTATCAGATCGTAGCACAGGACGGTGTGCCATTTGAAGATAGTCGTACAACCGGCACAATTGGCAAGAAGGGTTCCTGTGTTATCCCGCTGGATCTGGAAACAAACGTTGTCAAGCTCCATGAGCTGCTGTTCGACGTAACCGAGTACGAACCTTCCGATCAGGTAAAACAGTACAGCCAGAAGGTACAGGCAGACACCAGCCAGTATATAAAAAAGTAAAATATGGATTCTGTAAAAGTAGATGTTATTATTCCGACATTTCACCCGAAGGAACGTTTTCTGGCGCTGATGGAGCAGCTGGAGAAGCAGGTGCTTGCGGTGAACCGGATTGTAATTGTAAATACCGAAAAAAAAGCGTTTGAAACGCTGATGGATTGCGACACATTTTTAAAAGAGCATCCAAAAGCGATGCTGTTCCATATCTCTCAGGATGAGTTCGATCATGGAAAAACACGGAACCTCGCTGTTTCCAATTCGGATGCGGAGGTGTTTGTCTGCATGACGCAGGATGCACTTCCGGCGGATGTGTATCTGACGCAGGAGCTGTGCAAGGCCTTGTTTTCCGATGAAAAAATCGCAGCCGCCTATGCAAGACAACTTCCGGAAGAAAATTGCAGCCGAATGGAACGCTATACGAGGCAGTTCAATTACCCGGAGCAGCCGTCGGTCAAAACAAAGGCGGATCTTTTGAGGCTCGGAATCAAAACGTATTTTTGCTCGAACGTCTGCGCCGCCTATAAGCGCGATATTTTTGAACAGCTCGGCGGATTCGTGAATCATACGATTTTTAACGAGGATATGATTTATGCTGCCGGAGTGATTCAGGCGGGCTATGCGATCGCCTATGCAGCGGATGCGAAGGTGATTCATTCCCACAATTATTCCGGCTGGCAGCAGTTTACAAGAAACTTTGACCTCGGTGTATCCCATGTGCAGTACCCGGCTGTGTTTGACGGTGTGCCGCCGGAGGGCGAGGGCATGAAGCTGGTCAAAAAGACCGCCGTTTATCTTGCAAAAACCGCACCGTGGCTTCTGCCGAAGCTGATCTGGCAGAGCGGCATGAAATGGCTGGGCTACCGTTTCGGTAAAAAATACCAGAAGCTTCCGCCTGGGCTGGTTCGCTTCTGCAGTTTGCAGAAAGGCTACTGGAAGCAGGAGAAAGAATAAGACATAAAAAGTCGTTTCCGAAAAACTCCGGAAGCGGCTTTTTTCACAGAATGGACACAACTATTCGGTATACTGTCTGCAGAGCAAGCAGACGCACCGGATACGGCAGCGAATGAGAAAAGAGGTCACAACATGGGTTACGGATACGACCCGGAAGAAACAACCGGACAGGAGCATATGGACGGCACAGTGCCGGAGAGCGGCGGGCAGGAATACACGGACAGTGCACAGAAAACGGATGCGTCGGATATGTCGGCGTACAGTGGCGTGTCCGATGACACATCGGCATATAGCAGCGGAAGCACGGGTGCGGCGGATAACGCACAGAACGCATCCGACAATACGCAGGACACATTCAACAGCGCATCGGACGCTGACCAGGGCACGCAGCCCTCGCGCAGCCGCTACGAATATCAAAATTATTATAACGACAGATACCGGGGTGATGATTCAAAACAGAAATATGGCTATCAGCCAGGCGTACAGCAGACGCCTGCTCCCAAAAAAAGAGATTCTGCGGGCAAATGGATTGCTGTTAGCGCACTTGTCGTCATCTTTGTTTGCGTCTGCATTGGAATCGGCTTGATCGGAGTTTATTCGATCCGATCGGCAAATCAGCTGGATTCCGCGTCGGTCGGCGTTTTGGAAGTGGCTCCGGATGCAGGAGATGATGCAAAAAATCAGGAAGATGACGGAAATCATACAGCAACAGACAGTCCCGAACGCTCTGAAGCAGGACGATCCGGAGATTCGTCCCTGACAGAGGATACAACAACGGGAGACGGACAGGTTGCTGCAGCATCGGAAATTGCACAGCAGCAGAGCGCATCTGCAGTTGTAACGGATGTAACGCAGGTCGTAGAAGCGGTAATGCCGGCGTGCGTTTCGATTACGAATAATTTTACACAGACGGTACAGGATTTCTGGGGACAGACTTATTCCCAGGATGAGACGGCAAGCGGTTCCGGGATTATCATCGGAGAAAACGAGCAGGAACTTTTGATCGTTACCAACAATCATGTAGTGGACAGCACAGAGCAGCTGTATGTTCAGTTTATCGACGGGGAAACCGTAGAAGCGCAGGTAAAGGGTACCGATGCTTCTGCGGACCTTGCAGTCGTTGCAGTAAAACTGGATACCATTGCGAACAGCACAAAACAGGAAATCTGCATTGCAAGGATGGGAGATTCGGACAGCCTGAAAATCGGTGAACCGGCCATTGCGATCGGTAATGCACTGGGCTATGGACAGTCTGTGACGACAGGCGTTATCAGTGCACTGAACCGTAAGATAGAGAGCAGTAATTCCGAAGAAGGAACTTCCCTGATTCAGACGGATGCAGCGATCAACCCCGGTAACTCCGGCGGCGCACTGCTGAACATGCGGGGCGAGGTGATTGGAATTAACTCCAATAAGATCGGCGGCTCGTCAATCGAGGGAATGGGTTACGCGATTCCGATTTCGACGGCAAGACCGATTATTGAAGATCTGATGGAACGCCAGACGCGGACGAAATATTCCGAGGAAGAGCGCGGATATCTTGGAATTTCCTGCATCAATGTGACGAGCGATTTGTCCGAGAACTTCAGTATGCCGCAGGGAATTTTTGTGGCACAGGTTTATTCCGGAACCGGTGCGGAAGCTGCCGGATTGGTGCGCGGCAACATTGTGGTGGCGTTTGACGGCGTAACCGTTCAGAATCAGGAAGAGCTGACGAAGCAGATGCAGTATTATAAAGCTGGGGAGAGCGTTGAAATTACGATTATGGTAAATTCAGCAAACGGTTATCAGCAGAAAAACGTGACAGTTACGCTTTCTTCCTATGACCAGATCAATGCGGCGAGCAAGGCTGCACAGGAAAGCAAACAGAGATAAAGAACGGAACCGGGATGGCTGGGCGAGAGCTGCAGTCATCCCGGTTTTGCGAATAGCGCATGTGAACAGTAGCCATTTCTGTACAGGAGACAGTTGTTTAGAGAAAGTTTACTTGTCTCAGGAACGATCCTGCATTATACTTTTGATAGCAGAAAGCGGAAGATGAGGTAACCGACTATGGATGAAAAAGAATTTGAAGATATTTGTTATATTTGCCGCAGACCGGAAAGCAAGGCGGGAAGAATGTTCCACCTGCCGAATAACATCTGTATCTGCGACGACTGTATGCACAAGACGATGGATGCGGTAAGTCAGTTTGATTATCAGCAGATGATGAATAATCCGATGTTCATGAACATGTTGAATAATCCGTTCAATCCGTATGGAGATCCGACAAAGTCGAATGGAACGTCAGGACAGAAATCTGCAGGCGGCGGAAACGAAAAAAGCGACGCAGAAACAGCTGACGCACAGGATGGAAACAACGCATCCGACAACACTGCCGCTGACATTCTGGAGGCATCCGATGCGGACGACGATTCCAAGAATGACTCCGACGAATCCTCGGGCAACAGAAGAGGCTTCCCGAACATCAGCTTCATCAATCTTGCGGATTTCATGAACGACGGGATGCCGCAGAAACAGAAGATCAAGAAAAAAGGAACCGGCACAAAGCCGTTGATCGATTTAAAGTCCATTCCCGCACCACATAAGATTAAAGAGCAGCTTGATCAGTATGTGATCGGTCAGGAATATGCCAAAAAAGTCATTTCCGTAGCGGTTTACAATCATTATAAGAGGGTTGCCACCGGCACAATGGATGAGATTGAAATCGAAAAGTCCAATATCCTGATGATCGGACCTACCGGCAGTGGTAAGACCTATCTGGTAAAGACGCTGGCCCGTCTTCTGGACGTGCCGCTTGCGCTTGCTGATGCGACCTCTTTAACCGAAGCCGGATACATTGGTGATGATATTGAAAGTGTTGTTTCCAAA